>ENA-OPTB01000118-OPTB01000118.1-human-gut-metagenome-genome-assembly--contig:-NODE-118-length-81555-cov-7.172258_pt1 | contig 81555 bp, 69 predicted proteins | sample MGYA00241810_ERZ501911 | MGnify/ENA primary metagenome ERZ501911 (study PRJEB25962, sample SAMEA2042304) | human gut metagenome | biome: human gut; feature: human-associated habitat; material: faeces... | reverse complement strand
CTTCTGCTCGAAAACGTTCCGGGACTGCTGTCGCATGACAAAGGCCGGACGTTTTCTGTCATCCTCGCCACGCTTAATGACCTGGGGTACCGCGTGGAATGGATGGTGCTTAACAGCAAATATTTTGGAGTCCCCCAATCCAGAAGGCGGCTGTTCCTTATCTGCTATCTTGATCCCCGATGCGCCGGAAAAATATTTCCTGTCTTCGGCACAGGTGGAAAAGCTCTTATACAAGTCCTCGGAGGCTCGCAAGGCTCCCGTGTCTACGACGCAGACGGAATAGCCTGCACGCAGACTGCCGGCGCTGGAGGTGTGGGCGGCAAAACAGGATTGTATATCATTCCGCAGGACAGACCCTTTGTGGATCTATGTGCCGGGGAGGCGAGACAAACGGAGGCCGCCCGCTGCCTCACTGCCCGTTATGGACAGACAACGCTGTCCAATCATAAAGCAGAACGTTCCGGCGTTCTGCTCATCAAGGAAGCCACGAAAAAAGGCTATAAAGAGGCGAATCCCGGTGACAGCGTCGATCTCGGCTTTTCCGGGAGCAATACCCGCCGTGGTCGTGTGGGACAGGATATCGCCCATACATTGGAGACGAGCTGCATCCAGGGCATCGTGGAACGTGGCGGACGCATCCGGCGTCTGATGCCGCGGGAGTGCCTGCGGCTGCAGGGCTTCGATGAGTGGCAGATCGACCGCATCCTCGCCATCCAGTCCGATGCCCAGGCCTATAAGCAGGCAGGCAACAGCGTCACCGTACATGTCATTGAAGCCATTGCGCGGCGCATCCGGGCAGTGGATGAGGAATTGAAAGCGGGGACTGTGGCATGATTGGGATGAAGGATCAATGCTTCGGCGTTGAGGTGGAGATGACCGGCATTACCCGTGAGCAAGCAGCGTGGGCCCTGGCAAACTATTTCGGCACGACCCCACGCAGCGCAGGCGGTTACTACGATAAATGGAAAGTTAAGGACCCTGCTGGGAAGGATTGGACACTTATGTCTGATGGCAGTATTTATACCGAGATGAAATCCGAAACCGGCTACGAGAGAGTTTACGATGATGGATACAGCGTGGAAATGGTAACTCCCAAGCTCACCTATGCAGAATTGCCCAAGCTGCAGGAATGCGTCCGTCAGGTGCGCCATGCCGGGGCCAAGGTCAACAACACCTGCGGCATTCATGTTCATGTAGACGCCGCCAACCATAACCGCCAGAGCCTGAAGAACCTTCTGAGCATCATGTACTCCAAGGAAGATATCCTGTTCAAAGCGTTGCAGGTAAATCCCAACCGAGTCATTCACTACTGCCAAAAGGTTCGTGAACCCATGCTGGAGAAAGCACGAAAGCTCTCTGCAGATGAAACGAAAAATCTCACAGCTCTGGAGAGCATCTGGTATGAGGGGAATGTGCAGAGCCGTGAGCATTATAACTGGACCCGTTACTATGCGCTGAATCTGCACTCCGTATTTTATCGAGGCACGGTGGAGTGGCGCTGCTTCAACTCAACGCTCCACGCCGGCAAGGTCGCCGCCTACGTCAATCTGTGTCTTGCCATGTCTGCCCAGGCCATCTCCCAGCGCAGCACCGTCATGCGGAAAACCGTAAGCGACAACGAGCTGTTCACCTTCCGCGTCTGGCTGGTGCGGCTGGGACTCAACGGTGATGAATTCAAAAATACACGCAACCATTTGTTGGCAAATTTATCTGGTGACCGCGCGTGGAGGTTCGATAAGGACAGTTACGAAGTCAATCAAAAGAAGAAAAAATCCAGAGAAATGGAGAGGTGAAGCCTTTGAAGATACAGATCGAGGAAACCGTATACGAGGGAACGGCTGCAGAGATTATGGGGCATCTGCGAGATCAGACCTTTGACCCCACAGAGTTCCCGGACATTGAGAGCTACATCTGGTTTTTGCAAAGTAATGTCATCCGCACCACAGGCATGGACTGTCCTCTGCCGGAGGGCGACACAGAAACGCAGGCGCAGGCCATGTTCCGCCACTTGGATAAGATCGGCGGACTCACTTTGCTGGAGGGCTGATATGGAAGATATCCTGTATTTCGCCTACGGCAGCAATATCAATTTAGAGCAGATGGCGCATCGCTGCTCTGACGCCCAGATCGTAGGGCCGGTGACGCTGGAGAACTATGAGCTGCAGTTCCGTGGCAGTGGCTTTGCCACGGTCGCTCCCAAAGAAGGCAGTGTCGTCCACGGTCTACTGTGGAAGCTCACACCGGAGTCTGAACAGGCGCTGGACCGCTACGAAGGCTATCCCCGTCACTACACCAAGGAGCAGGTGCCTGTGCGGACCGCAGATGGCGCATCCGTTTCCGTCATGGTCTACATCATGGCAGAACCAATGTGCCGCCAGCCTGCACTGCCGTATCCAAGCTATTACCGTGCGATCCAGCAAGGCTTTGAAGCAAACGGTCTTCCGGTGGAGGCGCTGGAGGAAGCGTGGAACAGGACCATCGACGAGGTGTGGAGCGGCAAAGTGGACAGGCCCCAAAAGAGAAACAAAGTAAAACCGAAAGGGCAGGAGCGCTGACAAGGGCGCGGCAGCTATCATGCCGTGCCCGTATGGGCTATTGCAGACAAAGGCAGGAAAAAGGAGCCGTCTTATGCGTCTAAGACGGCTCCTATAGGAGAGTGTTTATAAAATATAAAGCGAACCTTGAGCGTATAGGCGGTTGTCAAATATCTCCTTCAGAGAAGCGCCACCAACCATTAAGCTCGTGACCTTTTCAAGCAGCGTGTCTTTTTCCTCAAAGCAACACAGCTCTTCGCATTTTGTTCCCTCACAAAAAAGCCATTTTCCATTCCCGTTCACAATTGCATATTGCCGGTTTTGATATTCAAATTCAATTTCCCTACCTATATTCAAATCTTTTAACATCTCATTAAAAGAATATCGCATGATTCATATCCCTTCTGTGTGTTCGTCAATAGAAAAGTCTTGCAAAATGGCGTCAAAAGAGTGTTTATCGGTGGGTCATGATGATTCGATCGTCACATCAAAAATGTCTGTGATGGGGATGGTGTGCTGGTCTGTCAGATGAAGAACGCCGTTGACTGCGTCGATCCGCTTCACGGTGCCGCGTATCGTCTGGTAGGACCCGCCTGCCTTCTTCGCATCCGGCACAAAGTAGGTAATGGACGTCACGGGCTTTTGGGGCAGCAGCTCCTGAAGTTTTTGAAGCGCGTCATCGACACGGGCCATCTCATACTCGTCCAGGATCACGCGGCTGTCCGTAAGTCTTCCGGTCTCCGCTATGGCGGCGCTGTGGCCGGTGAGGGCTGCGAAGGGAGAAAACTGCGCGGCCCTATCTCGGAGCGACATCCGCGGATGCGTCTGCGGCTCCGGGTGCGGCAGGTCGATAATATCGTCGTAATTTCTGTTCACGCTTTGTGCCCTCCGATCTGGCTGTTCCGCTCTCTGGCGGTGGCTCCTTCCAGGTAGCTGCCCCCGGAGAGGATCGCGTTCTTCCCGAACTTCTGCTTGATGCCCAGCATGGCCTCCTGCAGCTTCCGTTCACGCTCGAGCCGTGCCTTTTCCTCCTCCACCTGCTTTTCCTGTTCGGCAATATCGTCGAACAGGCTGAACTGTGTAGGGGCTTCCGTTTCGGCCTGTACCGCATCCTCTCCCACAAGCCGATTGGCGGTTATCGTCAGGCGTCGGATCGTCAGCTTCGAATCGACCTTACTGTCATAAACGCTGAGTACCGCATCGGTGATGCAGCGGACAGAGGATGTCTTTCGCGTCAGGGTGGCTGTTCCATGGGCATGTTTTGGGATCTTTCTGCCATAGGGGTCTGTTACCGTTTCCCCGTGGAAATTCACAGACGACACGTTTTCGATATCATATCCAACGGTCAGCGTCACCTGGTCTGTCACCAGTCGCTTTTCTAAAAGGTCCAGGGAAACAGCTTCCGCCATCTCCCGCGCGACGCGCCGTGCTTTGTCGTAGTCATAGGGGCATTGAAGGACCTGTCCGGAGCTGATGCAGTTTGTCTCCGGCTTATAGGCTTTCACGTCGGAGATCCGGCAGGGCTCCCAGCCCCAGGCGTGGTCGATCAGGAGCTCTGCATTGACGCCGAAGAGCTTATAGAGCAGCGCCTCGTTATAATAGTCCCCGGCCTTCCCGATGGAGCAGCGCGCGATATCTCCCATGGTGTAGATGCCGATGGCCTCGAGCTTTTTGGCATAGCCCTTTCCCACCCGCCAGAAGTCGGTCAGGGGGCGGTGCGTCCAAAGCTGTCTGCGATAGCTCATTTCATCCAGCTCCGCGATCCGGACGCCGCTCTCATCCGGCGCGACGTGTTTTGCCATGATGTCCATAGCGACTTTGCAAAGATAAAGGTTTGTGCCGATCCCCGCAGTCGCGGTGATCCCTGTTGTGCGCAGCACGTCAAGGATCATGGTTCGTGCCAGCTCCCGTGCCGTCATGTGATACGTTCCAAGGTAGCTGGTGGCGTCGATCATCACCTCATCAATGGAGTAGACATGGATGTCCTCCGGGGCGATGTGGCGGAGATATATTTCATAAATGCGTGTGCTGTATTGGATGTAATGCGCCATGCGTGGCTGTGCCACCAGATAGTCCACGGCCAGCTCCCTGTGTGCGTCCAGTTCCTTTTTCGAGTGCGATTTCCCGGAGCGTCCCCGCTGCCGGTTCACCTCACGCACCCTCTGCACCACCTCGAACAGCCGTGGCCTGCCGCCGATTCCATAGCTTTTCAGCGCAGGCGATACGGCCAGACAGATGGTCTTTTCCGTCCGCGACGGGTCGGCCACGACCAGGCACGTGTTGAGCGGGTCAAGTCCCCGTTCCACACATTCTACCGAGGCGTAGAATGACTTCAGGTCAATGGCTATGTATTGGCGTTCGGTATTCATGTTTATTTGTCTCCTTTGTCATAACCCACCGTAGGTTCGGCGGCAATGGCTGTTTCATCCTCCGGATTTCCCAAGATGTAGGGGCGTATCTGTTTGGGTGATACGGATTGCCCCAATGCCGGGTTCAACCGTTCTTTCAGCCTCGTGTTGCGTTTCAGCACCGTCATGTTGCGGATGGCAAACGACAGTGCCTTCTTCGTGCCGATGAGCACGCAAATCTTCTTGGCACGGGTGATGCCCGTGTAAATCAGGTTGCGTTGCAGCATCACATAGTGGGTCATCAGGACGGGCATCACCACGATGGGATATTCCGACCCTTGTGACTTGTGGATAGTGGTGGCATAGGCCAGCGTCAGCTCGTCCAGCTCCGAGGCATCGTATTCCACCTGTCTGCCGTCGAAGTTGACGGCCAAGGTGCGGTCCTCCAAATCGACAGATTCCACGAACCCTAAGTCTCCGTTGAACACATCCTTGTCGTAATTGTTCCGCAGCTGCATCACCCTGTCGCCCTGGCGGAACAAATAGCCGCTACGGTTCAGCGACGCGCCCGAAGGGTTCAGGGCCTGCTGCAAGGCCATGTTCAGATTGGCCGCGCCTACTATTCCCCGTTGCATGGGCGTCAGCACCTGGATGTCGGATGTTCTCCGATGGTAGGCTTTGGGAAGTCGGTTCTTCACGAGGTTCACAATCTCTTCGGCCACTTTCTCCGGATCTTCCTGCTGCATGAAGAAGAAGTCGGTGTCCTTACCGTTGCTGATATCGGGGAAACGGCCTTGGTTGATGGCGTGCGCACTCATCACGATGCGGCTGGACTGTGCCTGCCGGAAGATGCGCGTCAGGCGGATGACGGGTATCTTTCCGCTTTCAATGATGTCGCGCAGCACGTTGCCGGCTCCCACGCTGGGCAGCTGGTCGATGTCGCCCACCATGACCAGGCGCATGGAGACGGGGAATGCCTTCATCAGACTGTTCATCAGGATGATGTCTATCATGGAACATTCGTCCACGATGAGCGCGTCGCCTTCCAGCGGATTCTCTTCGTTGCGTTTGTAGCCGTCCTTCGGATTGTACTCCAGCAGGCGGTGGATGGTTTTGGCCTCCATGCCCGTAGCCTCGCTCATCCGCTTGGCAGCCCGTCCGGTGGGAGCGGCCAGCAGGATGCGTAGCCCCAGATGTTTCAGTGCGGCGATGATACCTTGGGTCGTGGTGGTCTTGCCTGTGCCGGGCCCGCCAGTCAGCACCATAACCTTGGAGCGAAGGGCTTCCCCGATGGCCTGCAACTGCACCTCGTCATACGTGATGCCAGTTTCCTTGGACAGTTCCGCTGCATTGAACCGGGTCGCAAAGAGATTGCTTTCCGACTCACGGAGCAGGGCAAGCAGACGGTTGGCCGTGCCCACCTCGGCAAAGTAGAACGGAGGCAGGTAGATGGCTTCATCCTCTATCTTCAGGTCTTCCGTCCGTGCCATGTCGGTCAGGGTTTTGCGGATGGAGTCCTCATCCGCTTCCAGCAGACAGATGGCGGCTTTCACCAGCTGCTCCTCCTCGGCATACACGTGTCCCTCATTGGCCAGTTGGTTCAAGGTATAGATGATGCCGCTCTTGCAGCGACGCAGGTCGTTCTTCTCATATCCCATCTTCCCTGCGATTCCGTCAGCTGTCTTGAAGCCGATGCCCCAGATGTCATCCGCCAGGCGATAGGGATTCTCTTTCACTTTGTCGATGCTCTCCTTGCCGTATTGGCGGTATATCTTGGCTGCATAGGCCGTGCCTACCCCATAGCCTTGCAGGAAAAGCATCACGTTCTTGATGTCCTTCTGCTTCTCCCAGCTCTCGCGGATTTTCTCCACACGCTTCCTGCCGATGCCCGGCACTTCATACAGCCGTTCGATGTCGGTCTCTATCACCTCGATGGTATCCAGCCCGAACTGCTTCACAATGAGTTGGGCGAACTTCGGCCCGATTCCTTTCACCAGACCGCTTCCCAGATATTTCTCAATGCCATAGACAGTGGCAGGCATCACTTCCTCCCAAGTCTGACAGACGAACTGGCTGCCATAACGCTTGTCCACCTTCCAGTCACCTTCGCACAGCAGCACGCTTCCGGCAGGCACCTCCAACAGGTTGCCCACCAAGGTCACAAGGTCGTCATAACCTTTCACCTTGACTTTCATGACAGAATATCCGTTCTCCGGATTCTGATAGGTGATGCGTTCCACTACACAGCGAAGTTTGGGCATAGGCGTTATTTTTTGAAGAATAAATCTTTTAATTTGGCAATACAATCTTCAGACAGTTTTTCTTCCGGTTGGCAAGAACCGATTTTACAGTTGCTCAAGAAGTTTAGTTCCTGCAAGTCAACTATAATCGGCCCTTTGACCAACGTCAGTACATACGGGGCGCAATCATCAACCATGTTCAGTTCCTCCTCCGGATTCTCCAAGAAAAGCATGGCATCCTCGCCTATGGCAATTGTGTGCATCAGGTAGAGTTCAGCATCCGCTCCACATTGGTGAATGAATACCACCTTGTCACCTTTTCGGGGTAAATCTCTTTCCCAAGGAGGGAAACCACCCCAACGGAAATGTGTGATACCATCTTGATAAAGAAATTCCAAAAGGTTTTGGCAGGAACTGTTATCCATCTTTTGTACATACCAACTTTCCGTACTCTCTATCTTGCTTTTAATATAGATGGTCATACGTAAGCGTTCATCGTAAGTTCCATTATCCTTGACAGTGGTAAGTTCCGCAGTAAAGGCGTCACCCCATCCCATATCCATCATTTTCGCCACCATTTCGTTTTCCTTTCGTGGTACATAGCCGATGATGCAATCAAAGTCAAAATTTTCCGTATCACCTTCCATATCATCGGCTAATGCCACGGCCACCGCATTGCGGTCATGCTTATTGGCGCGCTCGCGAATCAAGACTAGCTCCGCACCTTCATACAGCTCATCCCAAAAGTCTTCCGGATGATGGAAGTTCCAGCCGGCAACAGCACATTCCTTGAAAAACGCCCTTTTCTTTTTGGGTTCGGGAAAATTGGACATTCCTTCAGGAAGCGGTACAGGCATACCTTCTGTAATTTCTATTTTGTCATTGTATTCGGGTGGGGCAACATCACCTTGTAGGGCAATGAGGTCATTGTCCGTATCACCGCCCGGATTGAAGGTGTCAACCATCTCCTTCATCTGTCGGTCAGGTTCAATATTTTCAATACCTTTCTCCTTTAATTGCCTTTGCAGGTCTTGCAGTTCAGTGTCACATTTGGGGCATGTGCCAGCGCAATCCCCTTCGTGGCGGCATTCTGCTGGCTGATAGGTCAATCCATACTGCGTGGCTATCCGCTTTCGGATTTCTCTGAGCAAATTGCATTTATCCTTTCCGTTCATGTTGCAGTCCTTTTGTTTGAGGGTGATATTTTGATTCTCTTTGAAGGTAGCGTACACATTCAAAATTCGTAAACCCCATTCTTTCCAGTTCATCAAGGCTGTAGTCCACATCCTTATCCGTATTATAACCAGGAATAAGGGGGACTTTCACGGTGATATCCTTCACCCGGCAAGTCTGGAGCAGTACGCTCAGTGAGTGGTCACGGATACAGCTCGGTTGCCCGGTATATCGTTCGTAGATGACATGGTTGATGTCCTTTACATCCACTATCCAATGGTCTACTATCGGTGCGAGTTGTCGGATGGTGTCTTCAGAACAGTAAAGTGAGGTTTCCAATGTGATTTTCCAGACATTACCGCATATCCGACGAAATTCCTCTATGAAACTGGCGTATCGGGTCGGCTCGCCGCCCCCAAAACAGATGCCACCTCCCGTTGCCTGAAAGTAAAGGTCGTCTACCTTCACACGGTCATAGAGTTCATTGACATCCAATTGTATGATTTCTTTTTTCAACGAAAGGCCATTGTTGCCATACGAATAGATTTCCTCATGACAGCGGTCGTTCAGACAGTAGGCACACCGAAGCGGACAACCCATGAAACAAACCAACGTAGTGATTCCATGGCCGTCCGTTCCCATCCGTAGACGGTCTATGGCAAAGATGTGAGCCAGACGAAACGCTTGATGCTTGTCCGATGATTTCATAGTGAATGCTACTTATTTTATCTTATTGAGTTTTTCTCTCACATCCATCAATGCGAACCCAAGCAGGTTTTCTCCTTTCCATAAACGGGGGTTCCTGCAGTCTGGGTCATCTTCTTTCATGCCAATCCCCCAAACTGTATCGTAGGGGCTGGCTTCCACCAATATCTTATCTCTTGTGCCAAGCAGAAAGACTTTCAGCTCTTCATTATCCATGAATTTGTGCAGATTGCCGGTAATGACAATTTCCATACGATGCTTTTGCCATTTGTATTCGTCAAAATTCCGCACTTCTCTACCTATACATTCCGAACACCCATTCTTTATTGACCGGTTGGTGCATGAGGTCATCAGTAAGTACCACTCCTCTTTCAAAGTCTTCGCACAGACCATACTTTTCAAAGTGTTCGTGCCAATCATAATGGTCATAACTGCCCCACAACAGTTCAAAATAGTGCTGATGTTCCCAGATACCGTGAGAAAGCGTACCTGCGGAATAGGGATTCTTTGCTTGCATCCGCTTTGCCAACACGTCAATAGCGGCCTTGCTTAACGGACGGCTTTGCATGATTACCTCCTCAAACGATTCCGGCAACACAATGTTTTCTTCCACTATCGCTTCTTTGAACAAGGGAGCGATGTCCTCCGCCTTGAATCCGGCTATTCCGCAACCAATGGGAGTCACCAGAAAAGTCAGTTCCTTGCGTTCCTTGGCAAAAGCAATGAACTCATCCACATAGGGGCGAATGGTTTCCACGCCACCTTGCATGGTCGGTATGGCATAGCATTGACCTTGCAACCCTACACCATTGCCCCAGATGGCACCGAACTTTTCGTATGCCATACGTGCCGCTCCTCCACCGTGCATTCCTTGCAGATTACTTCCGAATACAAAAATCTCATTCGCCCTTAGGTTCGTGATTCTTTCTGGTGTATATGTGGGTCTGAAGTATTCCATATTTGTTCAATTATTGGTTTCGTTTTGGGTATGGTTGATGGACACATTGAATGCCTTGCAACGGCGGTTCTGCTGGTTGGCCCGACTTAGGGAGAAACGGCCGAACTTTTCATAGATGTCCAGTCCGCGCCCCAAAGTGATGGTCCATCCCGTGTCGGTCTGTATCATGCGGTCGTGGTCGGCCTTGAAGTCGTAGGTGAACTCAATGCCCAGGGGCAGCAGTTCATCGGCCAGGTCGTTGAAGCTGTCTATTACTTCCGCCACCTTCTCATCGTCCTCGTTCTGTGTACTTAGGTGAATCTTGATGGTGTCCTGCACGGATGTCACGTCACGCACCATCTGGATAAAGTCTACCAAGTTGTCTATCTGGTAGGGTTGACGGATAAACGGGTCGGTCAGCCTGATTTCCTTGGCCGTGCGCAGATAGTCGCCAAAGAGTCCCTTATAGGTGATGCCGCCCTGGTTTTCGCGGATGGTAATGACCTTGGAAGTCAAAGCAGGAATACGGGGACGTTTTCCCTTGGTGGTAGAGGATGATGTTTCGGATGTGGTTCCCTCCATGCCTGCCTTTTGCTCTTGCTCCGAAGACGGATGGGTATTGTCTTGATTTTGGCTCGTGGCATTTTGAGAATCAAACTCCAAGCCTTCCAGCGTTTCCACTTTCACGCTTTCTCCCGTGGGCAACCAGGTGTAGACAAACTTTGCAGGCTCTGCATTGAAAGTCTCGTCAATGGCATACAGCTGGTCCTTCACACGCTTGCGCCCTTCGGTGGCAAAGTCTATGATTTCCCGTGCTTCCTCATCGGTCATCCGACCGTCTGGATAGAGCAACTTGCTGAATCCGGAGAAAGTCTTGCGGATGGCCAGATGGTCGCGTTCAGACAGCGAGCCGTCAAACCGCGCATATTCTTTCAACGCCGATGTACGGTCGTCATTCCGCAACTCGTGCAGCACGGCGGCTATATAGTCTGTAATCAGTCCGTATCCGGTCGAAAAGCTGTTCTTCTTCAGAATCCTGACTTCCCATCCGGGATTATACAGGTGGATGCGGTCGAGGAAAGCCCCTTTGATGAAGGAAGTGGGAATGGACTCAAACAGATGCGAGTTTTTCAACATATAGGGCACGGTGTGCTTGGTGTTTCCCACAAATACCATCGACGCGCTGGCTTCATGTGTCCCCTTGCCTCGGTTAAACGATTTGTTGGCTAGGTAATTCTGCATGGTGTCTATCAACACGGCATCCACGTTGCGGCCTTTCTGCTGCTCGAATTCGTCCCATGCCACCACGTCCCAGTAGCCCACTAGTCCCAATATTTCCTTGTTGCCTTGCATCTTGACAAACAGCCGCGCCGAGGTCACGTCGCCTCCGCTGACCAGCACGCCGTAAGGTGACAACTCTTGGAACACATGGCTCTTGCCCGTGCCTTTGGGCCCCAGCTCCACGAAGTTGTAATTGTTCTCTACATGAGGAAGCAATCGGGCCAGCGTGATGAACTTCTCGCGTCGGTTCATCACCTCCGGATTCAAGCCGACCGTGTGCATCAGGAAGTCCAACCATTCCTCCGTGGTGAATTTGGAACGTTGCTCGATGTATTCCTCCAGGTCGATGTGGGAAATCTGTATGGGTTTCAGGTTCTGTATCTCCCAACGCACCTTGATGTCCTCTCCCGACACATAGCCGATGGTGACAATGCACCACACGCCGTTGCCCGACAGCAGTTTGGGATTCTTGCGGACATACTCCGTCCCGATGGGCACTCCCGACAGGCCGAGATTGGCAAAGGTAGCGTTGTACTCGTCGCTCCGCTCGTTGAGGGTGACGGTTACTTTGTCTATTACCCTGTGCTTGCCATGCTCGCGGATGACGCCTTTGATGCTTTCCGCCTCCGCACGATGCACGTAATTGTTCCGGATTACCTGCTTGACTTTTTCCAGTCCGTCGTTGATGATTTCCTCGTCATCACTGGCGCAATACTGTCCCAGCAGATACTCCAACACGTAGGTGGGTACCGGTAGTCCGCCTTTCACGAGGAAAGCCAGATCCTTCCGCACCACCTTGCCGATGAAGGCATCTAATATCTTTTGCTGCAGTTCCATCATTCAAAGTCAAAATCGTTTTCAATTAAGGTATTGTTCGTCACATTCTCTTTGATGAGCGGATTCAGGTCGTCCGCTGCGTCAAACACTTTCAGTTGGAGCACCTTGGCGTCCACGTTCCGGTTCAAGGTCAGGTCCACCTGAATCTTCCGGTTGTCCAGCGACGGGTCGGTCTTGTCCAGCAGGATATCCTTGACAGGTGTGACCGGCTCGTCGTTGTGATACAAGGCCACGCGGATGTATCTTTCCTTCATGTCCATGGAAACAGCCTCCGTCTGCAACAGTTTGAAGCGCAGTCGGGATGCCTGGATAGACAGTTTGCGGTCGAGCACCATCACCCCCACAGGCTGTTTGTTGTCATCGCGCTCCTGATGACATATTATAATAGGTATGATTAGTTCCTGCATGGAAGCTCCGCCATGCGTGAACATATATCCCCCGGAAGGTGCCGCCAAGCGATTCGTTCCCTGCGGCACGGCCACATACACATCGCTTCCGTTCAAGATACCCGACACTTCACTGAGCGGAAACTTCACCATCCCCGTGGCTTCGGCATCCGAGCGGGTCAGATAGTAACGGGTGCTGCGCTCAATGGTTTCCTCTTCTATCTTGTGCTTGTCTTTTTCCGCAAAGTCGATGTCATTGAACAGAAAACCGTGGTCGCTGGTGACATACACTTCCGTGACGTTGTAGCTTGCGAGGATTTTGGGAATCATCGTGGCCAGTTCGTTGATGGCTTCCCGGCATGCCTGCGTCACTTGCTTGGCCGTACCGTCGTGTCCGGCCTTGTCTATCGTGTCGTGGAAGATATACACCAACGGATGTTTGAATATCTCGCGGTTCTTCTGTTGGTTGTATTCCGCTACGGTTTCAAACGGAACACAGATGGCTCCGTCCTTGTATCTTTGCAAGTGTTCCGAGCGTTTTTCGGTGGTGCTCAGTATATGGTCGTCTACTGACATATTCTGACTGTCCTCTTGTCCATAGAGTTTCAGCTCCCGGTGGGGTAAAAGCGCCGGTTTGCCGTATTTGGTCTCCGTGGGCAGCATGGCCAGCATGGCTTTCAGCGTGGCGACATGCTTGGACCGGGCCAGTTCGCCTATCAGTTCTTGCGCCACCTCGTAGCGCAGGGCGTCGCTCACGATGACGGCCACTTTCTTCTGCATGGGCCGGATGCGCTTCTCATAGAAATCTTGCTGACGGGACAGGTGTACTCCGCCCATGCCTCCGGTTTCCTGAATGCAGCGAGTCCATTCCTGATTCATGCGGTTGTTGAGCTTGCTGTAATGCAGGTCAAGACTGTGCTTGGCCTGCTGGATGTCGGGGAACAATCCGCACGAAGGGTCCACCTTGAAATACTGTTCGGTGGCCTGCCGGTAAAGCTGGTCCAACACGTAATAATCCTCCTGATAGCGCATCACGTATTCGTCGGGCGTGTTGAGCGTGAGCGAGCCGAGTGCCAATGCTTTCTGGTAGTATTGCGCCACGGTCAGGCAATAGTCCATGGCCGCTGCCGTCATGCCGCGTCCGTTCAGCTTCAGCATCAGATCCTCTATCCGTCTGATGACCGCCTCCGGCTCGGTTTCCATCTTATCCTTGAGCAGTCCGGCCACGATGGGCTGGCAGAGGCGTGGCGGCACGAAATAGTAGTTGGCGTCCGTTCCGTACCAACGTATCAGTTCCTCATCACGGACGGCATCGCCCAATTCGTCCATTACCTCCAACAGCGCGTCCGCTGTCTTTTCCTGACTGAGTGCCAGTTCCAGGAGACGGTTCATCTGTTGCAGGGCAAGGGTGTTGTCTATGCGCCATTGCTTGTAGTCGTCCGCTGCCACGGGGGCAAGATTCTGCACGATAGCGTTGTATTTCAACACCTTCACCACATCAGCCACTTTTTCTTCCGTATTGTCATCGATGGTTGTGCCGAAAATGTCTGTCAGCTTCCGTCCCAAGGCTTCGACTGCATCCTTGCATTTGCGCAGCTTCACGAAGAAGTCCGTCCGCTTCTGTTGCTCCGCGTCCCGTCCCAACAAGATGACGCGCAAAAGGATAGCATCCCATTCCAGGATGCGCTGCACGCCCATGTAGCTGCTGATGAATCCTCGGACCAGCTTGTCGGTCGTGATGCTCCGGTCCTGGTAATAGGGGGCGAACAGGCGCAGCATCCTTTCCGACTGCAACGCCATGATGTTCCTTTCCACAAAGCGCATCATCGGCTTGTCCGTGTCGGGTAATCCGTACTGTTGCATAAAGGCGGTATAATCTTGGCTTTTGTATTCCATATTGGCCGTCAGCACGTCGAGCAGCGGAAAATTCTCCCTCAACGATTTCTTTTGCAAAGGGGACTCCTGATGGAAGTATAACACCACCCGGTCATCGGCCCAGGCGTTGTCCAGATTGTACTTCACAGTGAACCAATCCCCCTGGAAGTCCACAAAGCGGTAGCCTTCCTTCCACTGCACCTCGCGAAGCTCGTCAGCAAGGAACTCGTCATTAAAGATAAAGAGGACTTTCAAGTCAGGCTCTCTATCAAAGTAATTGTATATTTTGTCTATCGCGCTCATTTCTTCCGGTATTTTTGGTTCATGTCGGAAGGTCTTTCTGGTATTGTTCTTTCCAAATACCCTGCTTCAACCAAGTCCGTAATATAAGTTTGGATATTCTTGCTATGATAACTTACCCCGGCTCTTTCAAGTATTTCACGACTACTACGAGGTACGTTGCAATAATTGACCACATCCTTTTGCTTGGGAGTGAGTTTCATCCGGCGAGTGTCAGGGGTCATACCAAAAGTGTCAGGGGTAGCCTCATTTTTGCCAGGGCGAGTGTCAGGGGTCACATCAAAAGTGTCAGGGGTAGTCTCGTTTTTGCCGGGAATAGTGTCAGGGGTAGCCTCGTTTCTGCTAAGGATAGTGTCAGAGTCCGCCTCTAAATTAGGATTCCTTTTTATCGTAATCAAAAACTCATGTGTCCTTTCGTCATTCTTGAACTCTACTTGCAGTCCATCTTCCAAGGCACGCTGGATACCCGTACCAGCTCCCGTATAAGGCAGGAGATAGATGGCATTGTTGAAAAGGAAATTGTTACGGGGCATGGAGGTGCCGTTGGTTATGTCTTCCACTTGCAAGCCGTTGGGCAGGATGCCGGGACTGTGTATCTCCACCCGGTTGTCAAAAATGAAGATACGGATGGGTGCATTCCAGTTCAGGGAGCGGTGTACAAGTGCATTGACCACAAACTCAACCAAACTGCTATAAGGGATTTCGAGCTTGCCCAACGAATTAAATTCTTTCTCTACCTGTACGTTTTTAAGATTCCGGGTAAAGAAAGCCATGATGGTTTCAAACTGATGCAGCAGGTTTCCCTCCATATCCGCATCGTTCACTTTGTCTCGGAATTGCTTGCCGCCTATATGGTTCCCGACAAAACTGATGCATTTGGCCGTCATGACTGGTAGCCAACGCTGGGTGTATTTGCCGAACAGCAGCATGGCGGCTACGGTCAGACCTCCGTCCGGACGAATAAATCGCAAATTACGCATCAGCTTGTTCAAGTCATGTCCCTTGGCAATGGCATTGGCGATATAGTCAAGAGAAGCTTCACGGAGAGCGTCGCCGACCAGACCTTTCTTCTCCAATACGATGGAGAAGCGGTTTTGCAGGAAAACCTTGAGGGTGTCTTCATCCAAGTCATTTAGCGTGGCATCTTTCACCACCGCTTCGTCCGGGGCGAAACTTCCACATTCTGACATCATTTCTGCCAGTTCGGCATTGTCAAACACCTTGCGCTTGTCAGCGCCGTTCTTTATCCAGACTATGCCTTTATTGTCGTGGTAAGGCTTGTTGTTCCCCTCTTTGATTGTGGCTACCACCACGCTGCCGTCTTCCACTTGAGCCGTGTCAATATCGAGCAAGATGCTTGGAACGACATTTTCCGAAGCGATATTGCCGAGCAAGTTGGTCGTTTCCTGCACCTCGGCATACGACAAGGGGTTAAATTCTCCTGTCTTGTCATGGATGCCAATCACAAGCTGACCTCCGCGATAATTACTCATGGCAACCAGTTCGCAGCCTATGTCATATTTGTCCAAGATGCGTTCCTTGAACTGCACCTTGCTTACTTCGCCGAGGTCTCTTAGCCGTAATATATCTTCTGTTGTCATATCACTTAATATTTCTCAACACATCTCCAAACTTCCCATAGTTCACCACCACGCCATCATCCAGGTCGAAAGCTATCTGCTCATCGGCCACGGTGTGCAGGCGGTCGTGATACTCGCGGCACTCTGCAATCTGCCGTGTGATACTGTCCAACTGCTTGCGCTCACGGGCATTGAGGTTGGCGGCGTTGGCCTCCATCTCGGTTTGCCGCTGCACCAGCCACTCGATGTGGGGCAGGAGGTATTTCGTGCGGATGCGCTCTGCCGTGTAAGCGTTCATGCGGTGCATGTAAGCCAGGCATTGGAAAGCACCTTTCTTCGAGGAGAACAGCCAATAGATGGGGCGGTTCTGGTACATCTTTTTGTGGTCTTTCCAGAAATCTTTCACGAAATAGTCGTCAAGACTCTTGCCCAAGGCGGCTTCCACACAGTTGAGATTGTCCACCAAGGTATCTTCGCCGAAGGTCACCACGAGCCAACGTTTGAACATCACCGTGGCATTATCCGAAAAGTCCGTGTCACTGGGCATCAGTGGCAAAATGCCGTCCTCATCAATGTTCCATTGCAGACCATTGAAGGTATAAGGAACTGTTTCCTCGGCTGTAGGTTCAGGATGGGCTATGTGCAAGCCGGGCTTGTCGAGACGATAACGACCCAACATACAGCCTACGGCATAGCTGATAAGCTGCTTCACGATGACATCGTTCTGCCATACGATTTGTCCGTTCTCAATACGTATTTCTCCTTGTTGCAGGATGGTGATTTCCTCCGGCGGCACGTCGGGCGTCAACTCGTCCTCCAGGCCGTATATCTCGATAAACTGGCGGTTCAGCTCCTCCTCGTTAGCATGAAGCTGGAGGAACTGTTCCGTCCAATGCTCCCGGTAGGCATCCATCAGGTCGGACAGGCGGTGCGAACCTTCACCCTGCTCCTTGCCGAGGCGGACGAGTTCGTTCTCCTTGAAGTCCCAAGAGGTCTCGTGGGCGTCCCAGTCGGATTTGCTGATGGAGATGTTTTCATTTACTATTTCCTTATTTGTAGAATTACTCAAATCAGGTAATGTTTTAACAACGCCGCATTTGAAATTTATTGTCGGCATTGTCACTTTTGCGATTAGATCAAATAGGTTAGAATTAAGATATCCAATAAGTTTTTTTATACCTTGCCCAACAGCAACTTGTCCGCCAGCATCAAATAAAAACCCTATTGGATAATATCGAATACTAAACTTGCCAGAGCTTATCGCACTCCATGTTCCTCCTTCTTTGAAATATAAATCTTGACTTGGTCTAACATGAAATGGTAATGTAGCCATTTCTTCCCTATGCTTCTTATCAAAAGCTACAACACATTCATTTAATCCGAACCAGCGTCTAAAGCCTCCACCTTTATTATATGGAACCCATATGCCATTTTCATCAACCTCGTCATAATTGTGACAGTTGCAGGCGATTTTAGAAAATGCTACTTCATGCCAAAGTCTAACATATTTTTTATTGTCGGTAGTATGAAGTCCCTCACGACATTTGAAGTTATTATCAATTGGAGAAGCTTCATTAATTACTTCAATCATCTTCTCACTCACCCAATACCCAATCGGGCATCCCGGAATCTTCTCGAAGTTCTGTTGGGAGACGTGGGGGTAGTAGATACGGTTACCTTCTTCTGAATAAGGCAGAGAAGTAACATCTTTTGTATATTCCTTAAAGTTGTACTTAAAGTCATGGTCTGCCAATGTCTGCTCAAAGAGCATACGAAGGTGTTGTTGGTCGAACTCTTGGAATGTGCGTTCAATCAATCGGAAATACGTACCGTATGTCTCCTTGCTCTCTGCATTGACTATCACAGCCGATGATGCGCCAAAGTCAGCCCCAAATACACCTCGACTAAGATGCAGAAGCGAGTCAATCGTTTGATGTTCTATGATTTGTTTTCTCAAGCCTTCAAACGTACTGAGAAACATCCACGATGGCGGTATGATAAAGCTATACCGTCCGTTCTTCTGCAAGAGTTGCGGCATCCTTTCCACAAAGACGGTTGCTAAATCGGCTTTACCTTCGGGATAGTTTTTCTTCACATAGTTAGACAACACGACATTCATATTGCCACCACCCATGTAGGGAGGATTCATCACCAAAGCGTGATACCGTTCCGTCAGTGCCAAGATGATGCGCATGTAGGGCAGCAAGCCACTTACACTCTCAGCGGGCATCGTTTGCTGTTCGTACTCCTCTGTGCGGATAGCAAGGATGTTGCGTGTGCGCTCCGAGAGGCCGAACTTCATGATGCTGCCCAAGTTGTCCGCCTCGTCCATCAAGCATACAGCATCGGCCAGTTCCGTGATGGCCTCGCCGTTGTCCGTCATGATATAATCGGCCAACGCACGGGTCAGATGCTCCTTATCGGGATAAGGCTGCGGCATATCCAGCACACGCGGCATGCAATGGCAGTCGGCGAAGGAGGCGTCGCGCTGGCAGGCCTTCAACAGCAGGGCGAACTGCGCCAGCTGCTTGGCGCGGGTGTCGATGTCTATGCCCGTCAGGTTACGGCGGAAGATGTGCTCAATGGCCTCGCGGCGGCTGTAACCTTCATTAATATATAATGTATAGAGCATGTCGAACATCTCGCCCAAGATGTGGCCGGAGCCGCAAGCCAGGTCGGCCAGGCGCAGGTCGGTCAGGTCATCGTAACGAAAGATAAGGTCGTTCGGGGTAGGCTCAGAGGGATTCACCAGATATTTCCAGTCCTGTGCTACTTCCGTCTCGTAGGGATTGTTGTCCAGATAAATGCGACCCACGGTGTTCTGCACCATGTACTTCACAATCCAGTTAGGCGTGAATATCTGCGTGGCGGCAGGAATCTCGCTGGCGGTGAATTTCCCCTTCGCGGCAAACACCTCGTCCTTCTTCTCAGCGATGTAGAACTGGTAGAGCCAGCCGATAAGTTCGCTGGAGCGGTAATCCTCCTCGGCGATAAAATCCGTGTGGTTAATGAGGTCTACAAAACCGCCCTCGGCCAGAATATTGGCCGGCAACAGCAGCTCGGTGTAGTCGGCGATATGGCCGAAGCAGCGGTGGAGGATGGGCGTGGCATGGCAGAAGGCCACGATGAGCAGGCTGAACTGTTCAGCCGTCCGACTGTCGTCGTCGAGCAGCGGCATCAGGCGGCTCCGCTCTTCCTCGTTCATCTGCGGCAAGCGTCCCTGCCGTGCCTCGCTCACAATGAGCGGCACGTAGACACCGGGACTTTCGTATTGGAGTACAGGCGGTATCAGTCCGTTCTTGGTCATGATACGGATGGCCATCAGGCGGTTGAACCACGTGTAGGCGGCTTCTTCCGCCACGTCCTTCAGTCCGTGCCGACTGATGGCGGCGGCCAGTGACTGCCACTTGTGGTAGAAATCTTCCGTCACGGTGTCGCCCATGAAGGTGGCACCGCCTCCCAGCAGTTGCGGCTCTTCCACGGGCGTGCCGTCCGCCCGGAAGCCGAGGGCGGTGAAGCGGTGCGCCACGCCCTGCATCAATATATTGCGTGCTTCGGTTGCGAAGCGTTTCAGTTTGTTCGTTTCCACGTTATATAAGTATTAAGTGTTAGTTATTAGGTGTTAAGTTCTTTGATTTCATGGTTTTGATAGATGAAGTAAGAAGTTTCATCAATTCGGTAGCATCGTTATAGATGCTTTGAAAAGAAGCATCCTCTATGATGTCGCTTTCATGAAGCAAATCCAACCAATATAAAGTCTCGGCACACTCTTTCTGTGAAATTGAAAGTTTGCTGATAAAGTCAGCGTCCGATTGGCCATAGAAGGCCTCGGCTATGTTGGCTCCAATACTTGTACCACAACGCAATAATTGTTTGGCCATAACATATTCATGTTTCGTTGTTCCGAGGTAATTATACAACTTGATAATCCTCAAAGCAAACACCTTACTCTTATCCTTTAATATGCTTTGTTTCATAAATCCTACTTCATCACTAATCACTAAAACTTAACACCTAACTGACGATAATGTCGTTGTCTTCATTGATATACCGCATCAGTTGCGCCTTGAGCGACTGCAAGTAGCGGTCTACATCGGCCTCGGTGTGCATCGGTTCGGTGGTGTGCGTGTTCAAACGGACAATCTTCCGCACACGCGGCCTGGGCTGTGGAGGTGTTGGCTGTCCGCCGTCATCGTGTACCGAGCCGCCCCCATTGTCAGGCGGTGTCGGAGGCGTATAGGGCTTCGAAGGAATGGCGGCATTGATGCGGTGCATCTGTTCCTCGTAGAAAGCCGAGGTGTCGGCATTTGCCTGCAGGGCATAGAAGTTGTTAGTGCCCGTATTAAGTGAAATGGTGGTGTCGCGACGAGCGAACTTGTCGCGGCTCACGTGCATCTCTTCGGCATACTTCTCCAGTTCGTCGAACACGGCGTTGTAGCGGGCAGTGACGATTTCCACCAGTTCCTTGCGCTTCTGCTGCAGCTGTGCCTCGATGGCCTTTCTCATCTTAATGTAGGCAGGCATCTTCGTCCAAGGCTCTTCATCAGTGTGGATGGCACGCAGGGCGGCGACAGCCTCTTGTCCCTCAGCAGGAAGAAAATCGAAGTTGTCGCGGTTGTCATCAATGAACTTGCGCACCCCGTTGTAGCGGTCGAACTGTTCGCCGTAGAACATGTTGATGCTCTTGCAGCGGTCGAACAGACGGGCGGCTTCGTCACGGGCGACAATGATGGTCTCGAAGAACTTCTGAGGATCGCGCACCGTGAGCCATTGCTCCATCAGCGTGATGGCCTCGTCGATGGTGTGCGCGAAGGGGCATCCGTTGATTTTACGTGAAAGGTCGCGATAGTTCTTCAATAGCTGGTTGAGCGCACTGTCATCGGTCTCCTTGCAAGCCCGGAACAGCTCCGTGCTGTCGTTGCTGCCCTTCACGGAGACCACGTTGAAGATGTGCTTCCACGCCTCGATGAATGCGTTGAGCAGTTCCTGCGAGATGGCCTTGGCCCGTTCGACGGTGAACTTCGCGGCATCGCGCACAATGTTCCGGGCCGTGTCCTCACGGCTCACGTTGGGGTTGCCCATGTAGTTGTAGGCATAGAGATGGCGGCGCACCAACTCGTTCAGGAAATAGATGGTGGCGAAATCGCTCCAACCGTAAGGTACACGGGCAAACTGTCGCAAGGCATCGGCCACGGTGACATCGTGCGGCTGGCGGTCAAGCCAGTTCTTCACCTTCTCCTCTGCCGCAGTGGGAGTCACAAGCAGACCCGGATCTATCGGGCGGAGTATCTTGGCTGACAGTTCGGGGTTGGTGCGTGGCACTTCCCGATTGTCTGCGAGCTTGGCGAATGGATAAAGCGTCTCCATGTGTCGAGCCAGGAGGGTTTTGTAACGCTCAGCCTTCCGTGCCGTTCCCGTCTCGGAAGGTGAGAGGGCGTTGGCGCAGGAGATGACGGGACAGGTGTCGAGCATCTGCTGGAACTGGGGCTTGATTTCCTTTTCGTAAAGTTCCTTGGCACGTTGCTTGAAGATTTCCTTAGTGCGCTGGCGTTCCTCGCTGATGGCAGGCTCCTGGGCGAACCGCTGCACCCGGCAATAGTAAAGAAAGTTGGCGCGGAGTTCCTGGTTCTCCTTGAACAACGGGTAAAGGAAGAACACCAGATGGGTGCCTTGCGGACTGTTGTTCAGGCTGAAGGCATACTGGTCGGGGTTGTCTGTGCTGGCCGTTGTCACGAAGTCCACTTGGATGTCCGCATTATTACTGAGGTAATTCCGTCCGTCGATGCTGATGCCCACCGTGAAGGAACGGGTGGCGAACTGCTCCTTGTTGGACGGATTGCCGAAATGGGCGAAGAAGATATTGCGCAGCTCGTCGCTGTAGGTGTTGCTGTCCACCTGCTGGTTCTTGATAATCTGGGCCACCTTCGACTCTTCCTCGGTAAAGAACTCGTAGATTTCGCTGCCTGCGTCGGTCTTCACCTTCCGGATGACGGCCTTGTCGATGAGATAGGCCAGGACGGCAGACACTTCCTGCTTGATGGCCGCCTTGCTGGCATCCACTTTCGACATGAGCAGGGTGACCACATTGTCGATGGTGGCGGAGAACTGCTGCTTGTCTTCCTCCTTCAAGTTACATATCATAAAGAGGATATAGACCACGCGGCGGTAGAACGCCTGTTTCTTCTCGTCCTCGATGACATCGAGTGCCTGGCGTGCGTTCTCGAAAGCCCGCTGTCCCAGGTGCTGCATGGAGCCTTGTACCATCGCGCCAAAGAACTTGTCAAACGGAATGAACTCGCCCACCTCCATATCCTGGGTTTCACGGGCAATAGAATAGGTGATGTTGATGAGCGAACGCTCGTTACCCTTCACCTGCTTGTCTACATAGTTCATGGTCTCGAAGGAGTCGAGTACCTTCTTGATGAGCTGGAACTGATAGGGTACGAACGGATAGTAGGCCACGAAGTTGTCCTTGTCGCGATAGGTCTTGTAGGTGCTGGGCAGGACAAACTGCGCGTCGAGCTTGGCCTTGTCCTTCGCATACATGTCGGCCAGCATCACTTCCGCTTCGCCTTTCTTGTCGAGGATACGCTTCTGCGTGATATATTCCGGCGAAGTGCCTTGCAGGGAAGCGCGTACCTCGAAACGTCCGAGAATCTTTCCGACCTCATCCTCCGGGTTGGTGGTGCTGCCGCCCACGTGGCTCACCACCTCTTCCAGTGTCTGTTGGGCGGTGCAGGCTATCCATACCCGCGACTCGCAGACTTCTTCCAACCGCTTGACAAGCGATTGGAGTTGTAGCAGGAGGTCGCGGTGCTCGCCAATGAACTGGCTCACCTCATCGACAAAGAAGAGCAAGCGGAAGTTGCGGTTGTGCTTGGCATCAATATATTCCTTCATCTCCGCCGCAAACGATTCCACAGATACGTTGATGTCGTTGTTTAGAATTTTGGTACGAATAACATCTGTAGCCAGCGTGGAGTCTACCTCTTTGGCCATCTGTAAGGCCAGGTCTAACCGCCCGGCGGCAAAACGTGAGATGTTACGTTCCCAATCATAACCTTTGGATTTCAGATAATCCTTGAACTCGCCGAACTTGCCGTCATCGTCCAACGCCTTTTCCAGATACTGCGCCAAAGCGAGGTTGAACGAATTGTAGCCACGCTGCGCGTTGAACTGGTTCCAGAAGATAGTGGTGAATGCCTGGGCCTGGTTGGCGTTGGCATCGTGTACGTCGCCGATGTTGAACATCACCATCTGCACATCGGCCTGCGTGGAATACCATTTCTTCAACGCCTGGATTTCAGAAAGGGAAACGCCGTGGTCGTCGAGCTTGGTCATGCCATTGGAATTGCGCATGATTTCCTCGATGGCTTCTTCCAGACGCATGAAAGCCATTTCGCTGTAATGGGCATTGAGGCAGTAGCTGACATATTTCAGGAAGTGGGACTTACCCGTACCGAAATAGCCGTTAATCCAAATGCCTACGTGGCTGCCTTGGTTCTGGCGGATATTGACCAGAATGTCATAGAGGTTGATGACGATTTCTTCGGTGAACACGTATTCCACGATTTCAGTCATCACGGTATCTTCACTGAGGTCGGATGCCGACACAGCCGGATTCACTTTGCGGTCGAGACCTTTTGAATATAGTTCTTTGAATTTCATATCGGAAGCGTTATTTGTTGACTAATAAGATGGCACGGTAGGTATGGGAATCCTCCAGTATGTCGAACAGACTGAAGGAATTTCCCTCCTGATGTCCCGGATAGAAGAGGATAATCTTATACCGCGAGGTATCATTGTATTTCTCGTACCGGGTGAGAAACACGTTGGTACGCAGGTAAGGGAACATCTTGCCGATGCCGTGGATGAACACGTAAGGCTTGTTGTAGCCGTCGTTCAGAGCCATGTGGGCTTCAATCTTATCGCGCACAAAGCGGATGAAGTTGTCGGAGTTCGCCTCCGAAGTCAGTTCCGTGGTCACCATATCGGGATGGAGCCTGTCGCCCTCGAACGTGTCTTCCAGCAACGACGTGTCGCCGAACTTCTCATTTTGGAGATACTCGCAGAACACACGGAACAAATCCAACACCAGGGCGTTGACAAAGTTGGTGGGACGTTCCAGCTTCTGCTTGAACTCCTGTATCTGCCGGCGCATCTCGTATTCCTGGCTGGCAGGATACTGGTATATGTAATAGTTGTAGAAGATGTTGCCGCTCTTCTCGTCGAGGAACAGCGGCGAACAAAGATACTCATACAACTCGTCTACGGTCATTCTCTTCATGGCAAATGGGATTTGATTTCGTTAATCTCATACGGATAAAGGAAACAGGCTTCCAGAAACCATTCCTCGCCCGTATGGATGTAATAAGCCGATTCTTCCGGACAGGGCCTGACCGGAGTCAGCTCGTCCGTTTTCTCCTGCAGCAATCCGGTCTGCCGCAGGATGGTCAGATAGCAGCTGGCACATTTCTTTTTCGTGGCAGCCGACCAGCCGTCCACAAAAGCATCGTGCGCGGAGATTTCGTTGAACTCCATCTGTATGTCGTCAGCCGTGAGCTTATGGTCAATGGAGTTCCACTTCTTCATGGCCACATTGACATGAAAGTCAAATACGAGCTTATAGGCTTTCAGGATGGCATAAAACAGGCCAGCCCTTTGCCCTGCTTCGCTCCAATGCTGCCATTCTCTCCAGAATTGTGCTGGTACGGCTGCATAACGCCGCTTGAACTCCACGGCAAAACGCTGGCGTGAGGTGCGGGAATTGACTTGAAGGATCTGGTTGTTTTCAACCTCTTCCTTCAACAGCTTTTCAGCATCCGCACTCATTAGGACGGGAAGGATGCGTTTGAACTCATAATAGAGAAACGTGCATCCCGTCAGGGAAGTATATGGACTATTGTTCTTTTGCATACAAATCATTCCTGGCGTATTAAATCATTTACTGTCACACCGAGGCATTTGGCAATCTCGATGAGGGTTTCCAAGTTGGGTTGTGCACTGTTGGTACACCACTTTGAAATGGTTGCCGGGTCTTTGCCTAACTGCTCTGCCAGCCATTTATTGGTACGTTTTTTTTCGGCAAGCACCACCTTCAACCGATTTAAGTCTTTATTTTCCATATTGCATCAGTATGTATATGGCTACAAAGATAATAAGATTACTACAAGAACATTCTAATATTGGAAAGAAACATCTGAATCAATCAAGAAAATGCTAATTTCGTCAATTATCTGCCACTCGCTACTTCTTGTTCCTTTTCCCGAAACTGCAGTCAATAACATTTTGCGGACTTCTTCTGTCTTATGAATAAAGCCATCCTACTTACTCCGTATCAATGACACCAAGTAAGTTCGTCTGATAGGAATTTACAACGGTTTGGGTGTCCCAATCCGTTGCCACAGAGAGAGCCTGCAAGACTCCACTACATTCCATTTCGCAGGCTCTCACAATGGCAACGGTATTTGGAAAACAGATTGGACTGGGATGCTATCCTATGAATAGGACTTGCTTTATGGAGTTTTTCTTAGCCACCTTTGGGCATCTTGGCCGGGTACGTTTTACCGTGCAAAACTACTGCGGACGGGAGAAATGTCAAGCACCGCCATGGGCTTTCGGCTGGAGGGCTTGACGGAAGCCTTCCGCAAATTTTCTCGTCCCTCCAAAATTGGGGTATTCCGTCCGCACTCTCCGGCCTCATACTTGCCTTATTCTCCCTTGTGTCCGCAGTGGCCATTTGCACGTAAAACGGTATTCCCGGCCAAGAAGCTCAAAGGAGCTTCACAAAAGGGAAAAGTATCAGATTTCACCAACTCTTAAAAACAAGGATTTATGCGGACAAGAAGAATGACTATCGAGCAAGGCCGGAGAGTGGGCATAGACCGCTTTCCCAACTTCCACAAAAGCGGAAGCGTCAGGGCATGAAACGGCTGTACTACGGCAAGAACTGCCTGTTGGTACGTTGTGGCAGCTACATCTACAATGTTTCCGCTGAACTGAGAATTTACTATCAAGCAACCATCTAAAACTTTTCAATTATGTATGAAACAGATTTTCCCGAATACGGGCAGCAATGCGAACTGGTCACACCGTGGCGTGGCTACCATCGCGGAACGATTGTGGGCAGGACTGCAAAAGGCTTTATCGTGCAGTTCAGCAGCGGAGCGGAAATAGAAGTGTATGACGACGAAATAGAATTTGACTGATATGAGCAGACTGATGACACCCCGGTTGGAGGAAGCCTTGGAAGGCTATCCCCTTTATTCCCAGGACGGCAAGGGAGAAGAAGCGGTTTGCCGTGCTATCTTCGCTCTTGGAGCGGTACGCTGGTTCATCCTTGAAGGTGAGAGAGAAGAGAACGACACTATCCTCTTTGGCATCGTGGTAGGACTTGCGGAGGACGAATACGGCTATATCTCTCTTAACGAATTGTCGGAAGTGGAGCTTGACCTTACGGCACAAGGCTTGGGTAAGCTACAAGTAAGGCTACAGGAGAATTTTACTCCTACGCCGTTAAAGAACTTGCAGGACTTCCGTCTGCAACAGTTCTTAGCCAGATTTGAACATTAAAATAACCCGTCAGCCGTGGTGCAATCAACCGAGTGCCACGGCTGACATAAACATCAATAACCATGCGAACGAGAAACAAGATTATAAAGGAAGTCATCCAATGTGCAGAGGCAAACGGATGGCATGTGGATGCAGAGAAGCATCAGGACAAGAATATCGTCATTTTTGAGTTTTCCCAATTCACTCCTGCCGGACAGGATTTCTTCTTTTCTGCCACGATTTGAAAGTCTGGTAAGCGATATGGAAGAGTATTACGAGGGTTTTGACGCTGATTCGGAAGCCTATCTATGGCTGGACGGTAACGGACACGGCAAAAATGGCGCACCTTACCGAATGAAGGATGTACTGGCCGACATGGAAGCGGCGGAGGGTATGGTCTGTAAGCTGCTTGAAGCGGTCAGGGGGCTGGCAGATTGACCACGAATACAAACATGGCCTGCTATATCTCTATTGGTGTGGCAGGCTATGAAATTTTCATCCTATCTCCGTTTGCGCCCTTTCTTCGGGAGGCCGGCAGTCTTGTAGGCAATCAGGTCATCACCACGGAATTGTATTCTCTGGTTGTCCTGCATCCGGAAGAACGGCAACGGCCTTTCCGTATGGGTAATGTAATCATAGATGGTACACCGGTGTATGCCGAGGAAACGCGCCGCATCGCTTACCGAATACGACTGTTCCGGCTTTATCTCTGAAAAATGTTTGCATATATCCATATCCACTTTGTTTTGGCATTAAAGATACAATGCCGAAAATCAAAATGAAACAGGTTAAACATGGGAATACCACGTAGTTTGTAGGATTTTCAGGGAATATGTATCCGTCTGTTCAGAAAGGTAATCATCTTTACATGAAATGGCAACGGGACAGAAATCTAAAAAACAGATAGGCATATATATTTCAGCGTTGACAAGGTTGACAAGAAAGCCAATGTACAAACTTGATTATACAGCTTACCAGAAATGCTTATTATTCAATACTTTATATTTTTTTATAGAAATAAGAATAAATATAGATACGTGTGTTTTTGTCAACCATTGGCTACAAAATTCATAGGATTTTCAAAAGCGTCAACGCTTGTCAACGTTTGTCAACGCATCGTTTTTGATGCAAGTAACTGATACGATGCAACTTGTATCTTGTCAACAACGTCAATCCTGAAATGTGTGCAGATTATATTTTGAAATATGCCATAAAATAAAGGCCATCCATAGGATGACCTTAACGAGCATAATCAGATAAACTTGTTCAATTCTTCTACCAACAGATGTACGGTAGTGGAAGATTCTTCCATAGCCGGATTACCATGTGAGACATCGGCAAGAACGGCAGAGGCATTCTTAATGGCCTGCGACTGCAAGTGGAGCAATCGGTTATACATAATAGCCCCGAATCCTTCCGTCTTGGAATAGGGTATTCCTGAAAGCCTTGACAGCATGTCGGCATAACTGTTCCTGTGCAACGCCCCTTTGTAGAGATTGAAGTGCAGCAGGAACCAATATTCAAACGCCTGGTTGCTATAGGCCACCTTGAAACCGTTTTTTTCGGCCAGTGCAATGGCTTCATTGAAGTCCTTTGCAGGAAAATCGTCCTTGTCGAACACTACCCAGCACTGGTCATAAGTCCGCTTCTTCTTTTGGTCGGCGTCACGGATACTAATGGCCTTGCTCACAAGACTGGTCGTGTTCATTGCCTGGCCTACCGCCTTTACCGTGGCGGCGGTCATTCTGAAGGCCTTGAAATAATCCGGTTCCGTGCGGACACCTTCACATACGATGAGAAACGACTGCTTTACTTCTCTCGTGCTTTGGCGGCGTGTCAATGAAGCGGAACGATGGTCTTTCTTTTTTGTCTTTCCCATGGTCATCCCTCCGCCGTAAATATTGTTTCCATATCACCTATAATGGGCGTAGCACCGAACTTACCTTGCAGGTAATCCCGCTCGAAAGGTGAACTGCCACGCACTTTATACTCGGCCAGCGAATAGGCTTCTGTCGCGCCGAAACTATCCTTTTGAGTGAACCATACCTGGTCTCTGCGGAACAGACCTGCACTGAGCAGGAACGTGTCATGAGTGGTAAACAGCAGTTGCGCTCCTTTGGGATTTGTCTCCGCCGAGTTGAAAAGCGTGATAATCTTGCGCACAAGCAACGGATGGAGTTTGGAGTCAAGCTCATCCACCACCAGACGTTTGCCATTGTCCAGCGCATCTATGATAGGATATGCCAAGGAGAAATATTTGATGGTTCCCTCGGATTCGTTTCCGTTAAACGAAAAGGCTACATTATGGGTCGCTTTTCCTTCATCATCGTACTGACGATGGCTGCTTACGATGCGGTTGTCAATCTTGGCTATGTTGTCTATGCCCAAATCCGCATATTTGGCGAAACGAACTATACGCTCACGCATCTTTTCATCGTCCAGATGCCTGATGGCTTGCGACCACATTTTCTCGTCCTCGCTACAGAACAGGACTTGTGTGTCGCCAAGCCAATGCAGGATATTGACGGCGGTCGTTTCGTTGAACTGGGCGGCAGTGGAGAGAAGAAGCGCGTTGCCGCGAACCATTTTCTTGTTGACCAAATCCTGTATCAACGGGCTTTTAGCATGAACGGTGGTTGTTTCCCCTTCGCGGTAGAATATCTCTACCTCTTTGGCACGTTTCCTGTTCATACGGCGGTAAAGCCATTCGGCATGTATAGCTTTGGGGGCTACCTCAAAGCCGTAACGGTAGATGTATTCACCGACGGCGAAGGTGGCCTCCATCGTGGTCGGCTCATGGGCGGTGGAAATGTTCAGGCGGAAGTTCTCCACGTCTATGCTTTCGCCAGCCTGGCTGTTCTTGAACGAATCCATGATGAAACGCTTGTAAAAAGCGATGGCCTTCAATACATTCGTTTTTCCTGAAGCGTTCGCCCCGTAAATCACCGCACTGCGCACGAGTGACAATCCCATGTCGGAAAGCGGAATGACATCATTAGGTTCCGAAAGGGATTCCTTTAGGGTAGTGGCCACGAAGGATAGTTTAAGTTCATCCTTTATGGACAGGAAATTGCTGACACAAAATTCGAGAATCATATATTTAACCTTGTTATTTGCTGATTTTTTGCAAATATACAAGTTTTCTTCCGTATTTGGTAAAGATAGCTGGATTTTCATATCTACTAAATTGATTTATTTCCTTAGTTTGAACTATTCAGCATTGGGCCAACCGGGTATTTTGCAGTAAAACAGCCTGAACTTATAATAGTAAAACTTGTCTTACATATTAGAGGACAAAAGCATGTCACGAAAGAAATAACTGAACGTCAGATGATTGCGTTAGGTTTAATCCGTGAGAATAAAGGCCTAACCATATCTGAAATGTCCCTAAAGACAAATGTGACATTACAACTTTTCAAGAATTAGGCATCATATCAAGGGAAGACGGTCGCAAAGACGGTTCATGGATTATAAAGCAAGATGAGGAATAATGAACTGTTTCATTTCATGAGACCTCATTTGCTAAATCCATCTCGTCTTGAACCATTTCCGTTTCAAGGTCAAGCCCAAACATATCCTTCAACTGTAAGTAGTCGAAACACAACGCTTTCGGACGGTTGACCTTGACTTTCTTAAGCTGTTGGCCGCCTGACACCTCTATCGTGTAATCCGGCAGACCATTTGGCAATAGTATGGTGAACCTGTCCTGCTTCAGTCCAAGGAATGACGGATGCGATTTGAGGTAGGACATGATGGTTGACCAGTTGGAGCGGTTGGCCGTGGCATTTTGGTTACGGCTGTTGAAGCCACGGCTGCCATATTCAGGTAAAGAATGGGACGTGCTTCCATGAACTCGATTTCTTCCTTGGCAGCCAACGGACGGAAGCTCTTCAGGTAACGGATGCGGTAATGCGCTTTCTCTACGCACTTACCCATCGTCTGGAAGCCTTGCAGCATGTTCCAGAAATCGGCAACTTCGGAACTTTCTTGGGCAAGCTCGTTCTGGACGTACATTCCTTTGACTGCGGTATCGAACAGGTCGGTATAGCTGAAAGGCACATCCAGCACGGTTTCCAACGTGCGGAACGTGGCCAAAGGAATTACCCAGTTGCCGAAAATTCGGTCATGTATCGTCTCCTCTTCCATCTTGGTGGCCAGTTCCCGTTTTACGATGGAATAGGTGTCCGAAAAGTTCTTCTCGAACAACTCCCGGTGATTCAGTATCTCTATGGTCATGTGTGTCAGTCCCAAGTTGCACAAGGCTACCAAATCTTCATAGCGGCTTTTCTCCTTTTGGCTGAACGAGGTCTTGGAAAAAGCGAGAAACAGGACACGGGTGTAGAGTGCCATATCCTGCGTGGGCTTGTCCTGTCCGCAAAGCACCACGCCCGTACTGACTATAGTCTGTGCCGCCATACCGTCCGCACCCGTGTTTTTCTTTGTCTGGCCACCGCCTCCCCAAAGACCTTTCAAATAAGCAATCTTACGGATGTCGAGATCGTTCTTGTACTCGTCAAGTACCACGAGCGTATTGACCGCCTGTGAAACCCGGTCGTTCATGGCCGGTACGGAAGTGACACCGAGGTTAGGAGGGTCAACGCCGTGCAGGAAAAACGCCTGCAATGAAGTGGCAAGCGTTGTCTTTCCTGTTCCCTTCTCGCCGAATAGGTTGAGAATGGGGAAATGGCGTGTCCGTTTGAAAACGATGTCACGGAACAAAGTGGAAAGCAGGTAGCAGAAAGCAACGGTAGCGTTCTCGCCGAATACCTCCATCAGTTGTTTCACATAATCGTATAGCTTTATGCCGTTGCGGTTCTCGTGTACCATCAGACGCTCAAACTGGAAAATCTCCGGGTTATGAATGTAGATTTTGGACATGGCAGGAATGTAGTACGCCTTTCCGCTGACACCACGGACAATGCCAAGGTCATCCACAGCTTGAAATTTTCCATCAGCAAGAAGTCCGTTCCCAAAGGCGAAGAAGCCCTCTGTAGCGTTCCATCCTAATTTGCGCACACGTTCCGCCGTGTCTGTCTTAGAATACAGGTACTCCTTGACACGGTTGAGCTTGTCTATCTTGGCCAGCCACACATAGTTGCCCACGGAGCCGACCTTCTGTTGGAAGCTGTTCAACGAACACAATTCGGACTCCCTCAGCTCAATGACACGGCATATATTATAGGTGTTGCGCATACGGAAGATGCGTGTGCCGTTGTTCTCGTCCTCGATGTGAAACAGCGGTTCCATGATGAAGTTGGAAATCCTTGACGGCTCCTCATCGTCATCTCCGGTGGCGTAATAACAGTTCTCCCTGATGAACAGCCCATGCTGGCGAAGCAGTTCCGCTTCACGCTGTCTCTCGTCCATTGGCGTAAGTTTGTCCTGCCTTTTCCGCGCCTCTCCACGGGCTTGCGTTACGGCATCACGCCACAATTTGGCTTTTCCGTAGATTTTGGCCAGTTCGTCAATACACTGGTTAAACACCAGCTGGTCTTTCACATAGCGCATCAGGTCGGCTATCTCTGACACGCATTTCCGTTCTTCCATCAAAGAGTCCGCAACAAGAAAGCTTTTCTGTGCCAGCCAGACAATAAACAGCCTTTCTTTCAATGAGGTGTAATCCTCCCGACTATGAATGAAACTGTCGGCATCATTCTTTCCGGGTTTCACATTCCAGCCGTTTTCACCGTCGGGGATTTCGGCAAACGGCAGTTCCCTGACGGTTACATGGAAGCCTTTCCTGACAGCGGCCATCCCGTTTGCCATGACCGCCTCAAATCCCGGCCCGAAGGGCTTTCCTTCACTGACATCGGAATCAGGGATGAAGCATAATGAAGTGATGTACTTTTTCAGCCGCTCAAGCTGGCTGTCCGTCCATGCCGTTCCCAATGCGGCCACGGTATTGTCGTAGCCGATTGACTGCATACGCAACACGTCAGGTGCACCCTCCACGATGATGAAGTATTCCGCATTGCGTTCCCGACTCGCCCGGTCTATGCCGAACAGACATTCTCCCTTGGCATAGATCGCACTGTTTGGCGAATTGATGTATTTCGGTGCTTTCGGATTGTTCCCGATGTAACGGGCGGTATAAGCGATGATGCGCCCCCATCTGTTGCGTATGGGAATCATTATCCTGTGTCTGAACATGGTATACATACGACCGTCATCTCCGCGCCGGAGCAGCCCCAGCTCGAAAAGTACATCCTCGTCCAGTCCTTTTGTCCGGCAGAACTCCATGAACGCACCTCCGTCACGCGGCGCGTACCCGATGCCTGCGACCGAACAGAACTCTTCCGGCCATCTTCCGTAAGCATATTCACGGGCAAGGCGGCTTTCATCATTGTCTGGTGCCAGCAGACTACTTATAAAGAAGTCTTGTACATAGCCGAGCGTAGCAAGCAGCATTTCTTTGTGCCGATTTTTTGTAACTATCTCCTTGTCCTGCTCTTCCACATACTCAATAGTAATATTGTGCCGTCTGGCCAAGAACTCGATGGCTTCCATGAAGGAAAGGTTCTCTTTCTCCATGATAAATGTGATGGCATCGCCGCCACGGTTGCAGCTGAAACAGTGGAACAGGTTCTTTCCAGGACTGACAGAAAAAGAGCCGGTCCGCTCCTCATGGAACGGACAAATGCCCATCAGGGTCGAGCCTTTCCTTGACAGTCTGACATACGGCTCCAATACACCCTCGATAGAAAGCTCCCTGACCTTGTTGATTGTTGACTCGCTTATCATAGGGTTGTCAGGAGTTTCCAACAATCAATTATGGACTGGCCGGAATATTTTGGCCGGCTGGCATTATCGGGATTAAGCGGCTTTATCAAGCCGCTGGCCTTATATTTTCTAAGCGTCTTGTAACTGACACCCAGTTCTGCGCAAGTACGCTTGACCGAATAAACCCCTTCCGGGTCACATGTTGGCACTAATTCTCTCATCCGCTATATTTTTTTCGTATGCCAGTTCCGTAGGTCTCATAAGTTACAGCACAGGCATATCCTGATATTGTTTTCTTATTTCTTTGCATCTAAACTATTTCTGTTTATACCAGAAGAAGTGTTGTCGAAATAGTCCTGTACCGTGCGTTGCAGGAGGCGGAGGTCAGCCGTCCTGTATTCCACTTTGCCGGGTCTCTTGTAGCACACCACTTTCCCTTGCCGTCTCCATCTTTCGACATTCCGGCGGCCGAACATCTCATAAGCCTTTCTCTGGCTGATAAATTCCGGATCGGCATTGTCGGATTTCAGGTACTTGACAATCCTTGCCGCAAGGTCATTCAGAAATGTGTCATAAGGGATTAGACGGTCTAAAAACTGGAGGAACTGCATAGATCCAGGATTTACAAGTTACGCATTACGGTAATGGTCTGTTTCTCCCTGTCCGTCCGTGTCTTAAACTGACGGTTGTAGATGGCACCAAGTTCTGAGGCTTGGGTTCGGACGCTTTTCAGCCTGGAGATGTGGAAGGTGATTTCATCGCCAACTTCGAGTGCGACAAGCGCAGGACGGATTTTTTCCATGTTTTCTGCCATAATATTTGTTTGTTTAACGATTAATGTTTAACTTTGTAGTCGCTAATTCAATTTATATCATCGGCAAAATAACATAAAAAGGTTTATATAGCCAAATATTTGTTTGATAATTGTTGATTTAATATTGCAATTTAAGGTTTGACCCATGAATATAGACATAAAAGACGTACATGTGGGGCAGGCTATTGACCAACGCCGCAACGAACTCGGTCTTTCTAAGTCCGAGCTTGGGCGCAGACTTGGCATCCCCCAACAGCATATCAACCGCCTTCTGGAAAGGGAGACGATGGAGACCAAGCGGCTTGTCAAGGCTTGCAAGGCGTTGGACTTTAATTTTTTCGCCTTGTTCTGCCCGGTCAACCCCCAGATATCCGCATACCTCGCGGCAGTAGCATTGGACGGGGGAGATGCCAATAACAACATTGGCGATAGCGGACTTGCAGCCCAGCTTACCGCCGAACAGACCAAGGTGGAAAACTTGAACGGCACTATCAAGCTACTGAAGGAGCAGATAGATAGCCTGAACGCACAAATTATCCGTCTGGACTCCAATCTGAAGGACAAAGACGCAATTATAGAATTACTAAAAGAAAGGAGGCAAAATATGTAACATTGAATACTGTGGTCAATATGATGATTGGCACATAGTAGCGCAGAATGTTTACACCAATATCGGTAGTTATCTGGTTTTCAAATATATATTGCTATCATTTCGGCAGCGGTTGAAGATACGCTATAAGAGTCTATTAGACATTAGCTTAGGCTGTAAGTCTCTCATTATAAAGAGGCTTACAGCCTAAGTCGTTTTTAGGCGGCTGTACATTCTACATAATAATCATGTGTGTAAAAAACAACTCTTTCAATTTGTCAATACAATTTCCAGGCAGTTTTCCTTCTGGTTGGTAAGAATCGATTTCACAACTGTTCAAAAAGTCCAACTCCTGCAGATTAACTATAACCGGGCCTTTTACCAACGTCAATACATACGGTGCGCAGTTATCTACCATGTCCATTTCCTCTTCCGGGTCCTCCAAAAAAGGTATGGCATCCTCGCCTATGGCAATCGTGTGCATCAGATAGAGTTCAGCATCCGCCTCGCGTTTGTGGATGAATACGACTTTGTCACCTTTTCGGGGCAAATCTCTTTTCCAAGGAGGAAATCCACCCCAGCGGAAACGTATGACACCATCTTGATAAAGAAATTGCATAAGGTCTTTGGAGAAATTGCTGTTCACCTTTTGTATAAACCAGCTTTCCATACTGTCCTCCTTACTCTTAATATAGATGGTCATGCGCAAGCGTTCATCGTATGCACCACTATTCTTGACAGTGGTAAGTTCCGCAGTGAAAGCATCACCCCATCCCATATCCATCATGTTGGCAATCATTTCGTTTTCCTTGCGTGGTACATAGCCGATGATGCAATCAAAGTCTTCCACATCATCGCCTATATCCTCAGCCAATGCCACGGCCACAGCATTACAGTCGTGCTTATTGGCACGTTCGCGGAGTAAGACAAGTTTCGCACCTTCATACAACTCGTCCAAAAAGTCTTCGGGATGGTGGAAGCTCCAGCCGGCAACGGCACATTCCTTGAAAAATGCCCTTCTCTTTTTGGGTTCAGGAAAATTGAACATTCCTGCAGGAGGCGGTACAGGCATCCCTTCTGTAAATTCTATTTTGTCATCATATTCGGATGGAGCGACATCGCCTAGGTCAATGAGGTTGTTGTCCGTATCACCGCCTGGATTGAGGTTTCTCACCATTTCCTCCATCTGCCGGTCAAGTTCAATATTCTCAATGCCTTTCTCCTTTAATTGCTTTTGCAGGTTTTGCAGCTCAGCGTCACATTGGGGGCATGTGCCTGCACAATTTCCTTCGTGATGACACTCTACAGGTTGGTATGTCAGTCCATACTGTTCGGTTATCCGCCTGCGGATTTCTCTGAGCAAGTTGCATTTATCTTTTCCGTTCATGTTACAGTCCTTTTGTTTGAGGGTAGTTCAGACCGAAGCGGACGGCCCATGAAACAGCCCAATGTGATGATTCCATGTCTGTCCGTTCCCATCCGTAAGCGGTCTATGGTGAAGATGGGAGTCATATAATACGTTTGATGTTTATTCAATGATTCCATATGGATGTTTCTTCATTTTATTTTACTGAGTTTTTCCCTCACATCCATCAATGCGAACCCAAGCAGGTTTTCTCCTTTCCATAGACGGGGATTCCGGCAGTCCGGGTCATCTTCTTTCATGCCAATTCCCCAGACTGTATCGTAGGGACTGGCCTCCACCAATATCTTGTCTCTTGTGTCGAGCAGAAATACTTTCAGCTCTTCATTGTCCATGAATTTATGCAGATTGCCGGTAATGACAACCTCCATACGGTACTTTTGCCATTTGAATTCGTCAAAATTCCGCACTTCTCTACCTAATGCTTTTATTTCTTTAGGGTCAGTAGAAGCCAAAATTCTATTTCTAGTATCTTCATCACCCATGATTCGCGCCTTCTCTGCCATCATGAACTGTTCCGCACAGTTGTAATGGATGCCATTTACGGTAAACTTACAAGGAAACCATTGGCTGAGACAGGCTTTGGTCGTTTCACCCGGCTTGCCGTGATGTCCCCAAAAGAACAGGAAATCCGGATTGGAAATCTCATAGAGACCTTCTTTCCTTAATCCTCCATTCACATTCGTATAGTCCAAAGCGCGGTACCATTCCCTGAAAATATCCGAATTCGCGAAATCACCTCCCCAATAAAGCCAGCGGTTAAGCAACAAGGCTTTCATGGACATAGGCACACCATCATCAGGACATAAATCGACAAGTCCGCATTGTTTGTAATAATCCAAATCCTCTTCTATATGGGGATGCTCTTGCGGAAATAGATTGAACTTCACCCAACATCGTTCATACGCAAATAACATGGCCTTCCTATGTGGATGAAAAGGACACAACCTTTCTCCTTTATAATAATGGCACTGTTCCAGCAGCATCAGCTTCTGCGATGGGAACTCTGCCGACATATACATACTGAACACCCCATTCTTTATTGACCGGTTGGTGCATGAGATCATCAGTCAGCACCACTCCTCTTTCAAAGTCTTTGTGCAGGCCGTACTTTTCAAAATGCTCGTGCCAGTCATAATGGTCATAACTATCCCACAAAAGTTCAAAATAGTGCTGATGTTCCCAAATACCGTGAGAAAGCGTACCTGCGGAATAGGGATTCCTTGCTTGCATCCGTTTTGCCAACACATCTATGGCCGCCTTGCTTAGCGGACGGATTTGCATGATGACCTCCTCAAACGATTCCGGCAACACAATGTTCTCTTCCACTATCGCTTCTTTGAATAAGGGAGCGATGTCCTCTGTCTTGAATCCGGCAATTCCACAACCGATGGGAGTCACCAGAAAGGTCAGCTCCTTATGTTCCTTGGCAAAAGCAATGAACTCCTCCACATAGGGACGGATGGTTTCCACGCCACCTTGCATGGTCGGTATGGCGTAAGATTGCCCTTGTAGCCCAACGCCCTTGCCCCAGATGGCACCGAACTTTTCGTATGCCATGCGGGCCGCTCCTCCGCCGTGCATTCCCTGCAGGTTGCTGCCAAACACGAATATTTCGCCTGGTTGAAGGCTTGTGATTCTTTCGGGGGTGTAGATAGGTCTGATGTATTCCATATTGGCATCTTCAAAATAATGAGAGTTACCCCATGTTCGTATACCTGTTCTCCCTTTTATCAGAAAGTATAAAGAAAAAGCTCCTGTACGCATGCGCCAAACGACACATTTGCAACAGGAGCTTATCCGTTAATTTCTAATCCTAATCTATTAGAGGATAGACTTTACAGTCTCCAGCATACCCTTTTCCTGGATAGAATTCAAGAAAGCAACCACCATATCGGTCAAGCCGGGAATTTGATTCAAGTCTTCATTCCAGATAGAAGTTGCGCCAAGTACACCTTCGGCTACCTTACGAGTATCACCGGTTGCCCACAGGTCTTTCAACAATTGCATAATTTCCGGTGCGTCATTCGGAACAATTTCAGCACCATCAGCACGTTTGCCACCTTTATAATAGGTAATGATAGCAGCCAAGCCCAATACCAGTCCCTTAGGCAACTCGCCCTTACGTTGCAGATAAGTCTTCAGACCGGGGAGGTCACGAGTTTCAAATTTCGGGAATGAGTTCAGCATGATGGAAGTCACCTGGTGATCAACAAACGGGTTGTTGAAGCGCTCCAATACGTCTTTAGCAAACTTCTGAAGTTCCTCTTTCGGAAGGTTCAAAGTCTCCATCAATTCATGGAACATAACCTTATCAATGTACTTGCCTACCACCTCATGCTGACAAGCATCACGTACAATATTGATGCCAGAGAGATAAGCTACCGGAGAAAGAACAGTGTGCGGGCCATTGAGCAAGCAAACCTTTCTTTCATGATACGGAGCTTCAGACGGAACGAAGAGTACGTTCAAGCCAGCCTTGTCGGCGGGGAATTCTTTAGCAATCTCCTGAGGAGCCTCAATCACCCACAAGTGGAAGATTTCAGCTTGAACCACCATATTGTCATCATATTGCAACTTTTCTTTGATGGCATCAATGTCTTTACGCGGGAATCCCGGAACAATACGGTCAACGAGAGTAGCATATACACCGCAAGCCTCTTCAAACCAAGTCTTGAACTCTTCACCCAGGTTCCACAAATCAATGTACTGATAGATGCACTCTTTTAGTTTGTGTCCGTTCAAGAAAATCAGCTCGCAGGGGAAGATAATCAAACCTTTGCTCTTGTCGCCGTTGAAAGTCTTGAAACGGTGATAGAGCAACTGGGTCAATTTGCCCGGATAGGAAGAAGCGGGAGCATCATCCAGCTTGCAAGCCGGATCAAAAGCAATACCTGCCTCCGTCGTATTGGAAATCACAAAGCGCATTTCCGGTTGCTCAGCCAATTTCATGAACTCATCGTTCTGAGTATAAGGATTGAGCGCACGGCTGATGACATCAATCATCGTCAGGCTGTTTACAGTTTCACCCTTGTCAAGACCTTGCAAGTTGACATGGTAGAGGCAGTCCTGCTTATTCAGCATATCAACCATACCTTTTTCAATCGGTTGAACAACAACAACACTGCTGTTGAAGTCGGTCTTCTGGTCCATGTTGTAAATGATCCAATCGACAAATGCACGAAGGAAGTTTCCTTCACCAAACTGAATGATCCGTTCGGGGCGTTGTACCTTAACGGCTGTTTCTTTGTTTAACGGTTTCATAATATGTGATTTATATTAAATAAATGTGATTTACAAATTATAGGATTCAACATAATAGTCAATGTTCTCCTTCATGAGAATATCGACAGGCATGTACCGGAGAGGTTCGACTTCACGTTTGAATACCACTTTGTCAGTCAGCATTTTGATACAGCTGTATCCTTGCATGGCCGGTCGTTGTCCGATCAGATAATCAATCACCCCATCCTTGAGTAATGCGATATTCTGCGGCAAAAGGTCATAGCCTATGAGATTCAAGGAACGCCCTCTGCTTTTCAGATATTCGCCGACCCGATAGACCCGTGAGTTAAATACAACTCCCCCACTGACACCGGGGTGATGTTCGAAAAAGGCATCCAATGTCCGGTAATTTTCCAAACCATCCCTTTTCAAGGTGATATCATGCAAGCAGATATTCAGATGACGCTCGTTCATATAGGCATTGAATCCTTCCAAACGACGCTGCATCTGTATTTCCTGTGCGTCCGGGTCCTTTTCGGTACGCAGAAGGACGACTTCCTGACCGTCAAACCCGGTATCACAGAATATACGGGCGGCAATATACCCACTTCGGAAAGAATCCTGTCCGATATAGGTCAATGCACCGGCGCCTTCGACATTGACATCGATAAAAGCAAAGACAGTGCCTTGTTCACTGAGCTGGCGTGTAAAATCCAACGTCTCCAGATTGTAATTGGGAGCAATGAGCACCGCATCGAATTTGCGACTGAGCAGTTTCCTGCTCTCTGCCACATAAGATGCCTTGTCAGAATGGTCGTAATAGATGAAATCAACACTGATATTGAAGGGAGCAACCTCGTCAAGTGCCTTCCTTACGCCACATGCCACTGTATACCAATAGTCGTTGGGCTCATATTTAGGAATGAAACAACCGAAATGATATTTCTTTTTGCGGGCAAGCCCGATGGCATACATGTTCGGTTGGTAGTCAATTTCTTTCAAAATGGCCTCGACCTTTCTTTTACTACTTTCGGAAACCTCGCCCCGCTGATGGAGCACCCGATCGACAGTTCCTGCCGAAACGCCTGCCATCTGCGCAATATCCTTAATCGTATATTGTTTTTCATCCATAGTAACTTCTTCATTCAAAGGTTTATGTCTTTCCCGAAGGCAATAAAATCATTAAATTTTGCTACAAATATACGAACTTATTTTGCTATCACAAATAAAATATCTATTTTCGTGTTCGATAACGGTTAATAAAGTTAAATACATGTTTTAAAGCATAAGCTGGACGTTTCCTCATTGTGTTTGTTTAAATAAATGCAAGTGATTGTTAGGGAAAACGAACGAAAGGAACCGGAGGATATCCTCTCTCCTCTCCCACTCTGCCGGCTGATGATGAAACATAGCAAGAGACTCTAATATATACAACGATTAATTCTAAGTATTATGAAAAAATTTATGGATGAGAACTTCTTGTTGCAGACTGAAACAGCACAGAAGTTGTACCACGAGCATGCAGCCAAAATGCCTATCATTGACTATCACTGTCACTTGATTCCGAAAATGGTTGCCGACGATTATCAGTTTAAGTCAATCACTGAAATCTGGTTGGGCGGTGACCACTACAAATGGCGTGCAATGCGTTCGAATGGTGTCGATGAACGCTACTGCACCGGTAAGGACACCACCGACTGGGAAAAGTTTGAGAAGTGGGCAGAAACAGTTCCTTATACCCTCCGCAACCCGCTTTATCACTGGACTCATCTGGAGTTGAAGACGGCTTTCGGCATCGACAAGATTCTGAATCCGAAGACTGCCCGTGAAATCTTCGATGAATGTAACGAGAAACTTCAAAAGCCTGAGATGTCAGCACGCAACTTGATGCGTCGCTACCATGTGGAGACCGTATGTACAACGGATGATCCTGTAGATTCTTTGGAATATCACATTCAGACCCGTGAAAGCGGTTTTGAAATCAAGATGCTTCCGACATGGCGTCCGGACAAGGCTATGGCAGTCGAGGTTCCGGCGGAGTTCCGTGCATACATGGAGAAATTGTCAGAGGTCAGCGGCGTAAAGATTTCCAAGTTTGCAGATGTAATCGAGGCTCTTCGTAAACGTCATGACTTCTTTGCAGAGCAGGGATGCCGTCTTTCTGACCATGGTATCGAAGAGTTCTATGCAGAGGACTATACGCAAGCTGAAATTGATGCTATATTTAATAAGGTATATGGTGGCGCAGAACTGACACACGAGGAAATCCTCAAGTACAAGTCTGCTATGCTGATTGAATTTGCCATCATGGATTATGAGAAGGGATGGGCGCAACAGTTCCACTACGGAGCTATCCGCAACAACAATACGAAGATGTTCAAACTTCTTGGTCCTGATACTGGCTTTGACTCTATCGGTGAATTTACTACAGCCAAGTCTATGGCCAAGTTCCTCGACAAGCTGAATACACAAGGCAAGCTCACCAAGACCATCCTGTATAACCTCAATCCTTGTGCCAATGAAGTCATCGCAACCATGTTGGGTAACTTCCAGGATGGTTCGGTTCCGGGCAAGATCCAGTTTGGTTCAGGCTGGTGGTTCCTTGATCAGAAGGATGGCATGGAAAAGCAGATGAATGCACTCTCACTGCTTGGATTGCTGAGCCGTTTCGTGGGTATGTTGACAGACTCACGTTCCTTCCTCTCCTATCCGCGTCATGAATACTTCCGTCGTACATTGTGTAACCTCCTGGGCAACGATGTTGAAAACGGAGAAATCCCCGTTGAAGAAATGGAGCGTGTCAACCAGATGGTAGAAGACATCTGCTACAACAACGCAAAGAAGTTCTTTAACTTCTAACCGTTGTCTATATAAGCACAGGCGAGTCAACAAGTCGGGAGCCTGCATAATGGGACATTCATTATGATTTAGCCCGGACTTGTTCACTCGCCTTCATTTTATCCCCCCCTGCTATGAAACGTATCATATTCATCACCGGTGGACAACGGTCCGGTAAAACCTCTTATGCCGAACAGTTGGCTCTCTCATTGGCAGAACATCCCGTCTATCTGGCTACTGCGCATGTCTGGGACGAAGAGTTCCGTCAACGGATCGTACGGCACCAGCAAAACCGCGGACCACGCTGGGTCAATGTGGAAGAGGAAAGAGTCCTGAGCCGGCATGACTTCAACGGTCGTGTGGTGGTTGTGGACTGCCTGACACTCTGGTGCACAAATTTCTTCTTCGATTCAAACTCGGAAGTTGAACCTGCGCTCCAAGCCCTGAAAACGGAATTCGACCGATTGATCGCACAGGATGCCACATTCCTTTTTGTATCCAATGAGATAGGATTAGGCGGGGTATCTGAGAATCAGCTCCAACGCCGTTTCACGGATTTACTGGGGTGGATGAATCAGTATGTTGCCCGAAGCGCAGATGAGGTATATCTCATGGTGAGCGGGATACCCGTGAGGATTAAATAACTGTAACCATACATGCTAGAAGCCAAACTGAACATCAATATACATGAAAACATTTCATATAGAACAACCCGACCAACAAATGCGTCCTCTGCTGGAGGCAAAAATCAATGACCTGACCAAACCGAAAGGGGCTTTGGGCAGACTGGAAGAACTGGCATTGCAAGTCGGATTGATCCAACAAACCCTCCGCCCGACTCTTCACCATCCGTGCAATATCCTTTTCGGAGGGGACCACGGCATTGCCGATGAGGGCGTCAGCGTGTCGCCCAAGGAAGTTACCTGGCAACAGATGATTCATTTCGTCGGAAGAAGACGGGCAGGAATCAACTTCTTTTGCCGTCAGCATGGTTTTACATTGAAGGTTGTGGATGCCGGAGTGGATTATGACTTTGAACCCCATTCGGGCATCATTGACAAGAAAGTCAGAAAAGGTACACGCAACTTCCTTCATGAAGCTGCCATGACCTCCAATGAGTTGAATCTCTGTTTCGAACGGGGAGCTGAAATCGTTACCCGCTGTTACAAGGAAGGCTGCAACATCGTCAGTTTCGGTGAGATGGGCATTGGCAATACGTCAGCATCCTCACTCTGGATGCATGCCTTCACGCACATCCCGCTTGACCGTTGTATCGGCGCCGGGAGCGGGCTGGACGATAAAGGGGTTCGACGCAAGTACCACATCTTGAAAGCGGCTTGGGGAAATTATGACGGCGATGGCTCGCCCCTCGACATCATCCGTTACTTCGGCGGTTACGAAATGGCAATGGCTGTCGGAGGAATGCTCCGGGCTGCCGAACTGCATATGATCATACTGGTTGACGGCTTCATCATGACCAACTGCCTGCTGGCAGCGTCACGGCTCTATCCGGAAGTGACGGACTATGCCATTTTCGGACATCGGGGGGATGAGAACGGGCATGCACTGGTTCTTGAATACTTGCAGGCACGCCCCTTGCTGGACCTGGGCATGCGCTTAGGGGAAGGGACCGGTGCCGTATGCGCCTACCCCCTGATAGATTCTGCGGTACGTATGCTGAATGAGATGGATACGTTTGGACGTGCATCCATCACCAAATATTTCTGAGATGAACCGATTGCTTGCTGCTCTGATGTTTTTCACGCGTCTGCCGTTGTGGCGCATCTGCCGGGTTCCTGTCGACAGCTTCAAACACCTGGTGGAGTACTGGCCGTTCGCCGGCTGGCTGACCGGTGGTGTCATGGCAGGTACTTACCTGCTGATGTCCGAGGTGTTTCCCCCTCTCGCGGCTGTCCTTTTAGCATTGGCCGCACGTCTGTTGCTGACAGGTGCCCTCCATGAAGACGGGCTTGCGGACTTCTTCGACGGGTTTGGAGGCGGCGGTAGCGACCGGCAGCGTATCCTTTCCATCATGAAAGATTCCCATATCGGAAGTTATGGAGTCATTGCGCTGATTGTCTATTTCCTGCTGCTGACATCGCTCGTCTCATCCTTGCCTGCCGACCTTGCATGGCGGGCACTGCTGGGCTTTGACGTGTGGAACAAGTTTGTAGCATCCAATCTGATCAATCTCCTGAGTTATGCACGGAAGGAAACGGAGAGCAAGGCTCGCGTCATTTACGAACGCATGAACCTGCCCATGTTCCTGCTGGCATTTGCCGGAGGGGTGTGCTGGCTCCTTTTCCCGGACAGCATCGCTGTGCTATGGGGAGGTGCGTTCCTCTCCCTGGTCACATTCATCGGGCTGGTCCTTCTGATGAAGCGTCGCCTGCAGGGATACACCGGCGACTGTTGCGGAGCCACCTTCCTGCTGTGTGAACTGACGTCCTACGCAGGGCTGTATCTAACCAATTATTTCTGGCATTGATACTATGAACATCACTTTTATTCGTCACACTTCGGTCAATGTCCCGCGAGGCACGTGTTACGGCCAGACGGACGTTCCTTTGAACGCTTCATTCCCGGAAGAGGCAGCAGCCGTGTCGGCAGGTCTGGACGGACGCTCCTTTGACAAGGTGTACACCAGTCCGTTGAGCCGTTGCGTACGGTTGGCGGAATGGTGTGGTTTCCTCGACGCGGAGCGCGATGTGCGCTTGCTGGAACTGAACTTCGGTGAATGGGAAATGAAACGTTTCGATGACATCTCCGACCCACGCCTGCAATTGTGGTATGACGATTTCCTCCATGTCCGTGCCACCGGAGGCGAGTCATTCGAGGACCAGCGTACCCGCGTCTTTGCCTTTCTGGATGAAGTGCGTATCCTCCCTTACAATCAGGTGGCTGTCTTTGCGCATGGAGGCGTACTGCTATGCGCCGGTCTGTATGCGGGATTGGTCCGGGAGGAAGAAGCCTTCCATTCGCTGACACCTTATGGAGGAATGATTGAGATTGAGGTCTGACAGCTCTCCTTCCGCCCTCGTGTCCCGGCATCACACGACAATCAACCGGGATGCTTTTCGTCAGTTCCGTTTCAGCTCCAGCCGATGGTCAATCACGGCGGGCAATTCCTCTTCATAATGTGTCACCATGACCAGGGTCTTGTTGGGCCGCCGGCAGAAGGTCTCGATGACGTCTTTCACCAGCCGTCGGTTGGACAGGTCCAGACCGTGCATGGGCTCGTCGAGAATGAGCAGTTCAGGGTCCTTGACAAAGGCACGGGCCAGAAGCACCAACCGCTGCTCGCCGCTGGAAAGCTGGAGGAAGTTGCGGTCCTTCAATGCGGCAATACCGAAAATATCCATCCAGCGGACACACTGTTCCACATCTTCCGCATGCATCTGGCGGTACAACCCGATAGAGTCGTGCAACCCGGATGCAACGATGGAGACAGCCGGAAGATTCTTCAGATAAGCACGGTGCATCTCCGGGGAGACATAGCCGATGTGGCGCTTGATTTCCCAAATGCTCTCTCCCGAACCACGACGGCGTCCGAACAGGGAAATGTCGCAAGCATAGGACTGGGGATTATCGGCACAGACCAAGCTGAGCAACGTAGACTTGCCGGAACCATTTCTTCCCGACAGCGCCCAGCGTTCGCCATTCATCACCTGCCAGTCCAGTTCACGGAGGATGGTGCGTTCTCCATAACGGATGCTCACGTGGTGCAGGTCAATCACACAGTCGGCTGCAAACTGCCTGTCACTAGCCGGAAGGGTGAGGATGCTCTGCACCTTCTCCTCCGGCAAAACGTGGGGTCGTATGTGTAACGGGGTATGCAGATAGTCCGCACGGGTGAGCTTCGGACCACAGATACGGTCATTCACCTCCACGACATGAGTGATGAATGCCGGAATCTCATCGGGACGCGACAATACCAGAATGAGCTGCATGCCCAGGCGTCCGCTCACAAGCTCCAGCAACGAACTGACAAACTCGCGTGCAGCGGCATCCAGCCCGATAAAGGGGTTATCCAGAATCAGCAGACGTGGTCCGGACAGGAGGGCCTTTGCCAGTTGGAACTTCCGCAGCTCACCACTGGAAAGGAGCACCATCGGCTTGTCCAGCAACGTATGCAGCTCCAGGACCTCAAACAGCCTCTCACGCATCCCGGCAGGGTCGCCTTCCGGAAGGCTGTCACGCACAAGCGGGGAATCTTCCGTATCCCGTGAATGCCAACGCTGCTGGTAATAATAGGTGCCGTCCGCCTCACCGTAAGAATCGCGGAAAGTGATGGAGCGGATATTCTCGGAAGCCAGCCGCGAAGCTCCCTCTCCGAAGTCATAAGCCGGTTCGTTCATGAGCAGCGGGTATTTCCCCGTCAGCGTGTCGACCAACAGACTCTTTCCGCCGCCGTTGGGACCGACAATGGCTAACTGTTCACCGGCTTCCATGCACAGATTTATCGGAGCAGCAAGCCGGTAGGCAGGATTACGTGCCACTCCGTTCACGATTTCAATAACTTTTCTCATATCTCGTCAAGTGTAAATGTTGTGACCGGAATCCCTCTTTCTGTCGTCCGTGTCAACGCACGACCTTGTCGGGGTTCTTCGCTATAAAATCTTTCCAACCGTGATAGGGCTTTGTCGTGTCGGGACGTCCCATCTGCAGATAGTGGCAGTAGGCTGCCGCCAGTCCGTCGGTGGCATCCATAAAGGGCAACATCGACTCCTGGGGAATGTGCAGGATGCGTTTGAGCATGTCGGCGACCTGTTCCTTGCTCGCCTGTCCGTTGCCGGTCAGCGCCATCTTGATTTTCAACGGGGCATATTCGGTGATAGGGATGTCATGATGGAGTGCCGCAGCCATGGCAACTCCCTGTGCACGTCCCAGCTTCAGCATGGACTGTACGTTCTTGCCAAAGAAAGGGGCCTCGATGGCGAGCTCGTCGGGCATATAAGCTTCGATGATGCCCGTGACGCGCTCGAAGATGCGGTGCAACTTCAGGTAGTGGTTTCCGTACTTCCGCAAGTCAATGACACCAAGGGTCACCAGCTCCGGCTTCACTCCCACTACACGCAGTACTCCGTATCCCATGATGGTCGTTCCGGGGTCGATGCCCAGGATGACCTTCTCCTTGACCGGTTGTATCATTCGATGACCTCCATCAGGGTCGTAAAGCCCAGTACGTTGTCCTTGAATATCCTGGTAATCTCTCCGTCCAGCTTCTCGCCCTGCTTCACATACCACCGGTGCAGCGCCGTGCTGTCGTCGACCTCCCATTGCAGGGAGAAACATTCAGAATTGGGGTCCTTGTGGCTGAGGACACGCACCAGCCGCGGATTGCGCAGGCTGCCCTCCTCGACCACCTGGGGTATGTAGGCCTCGTGAAGCCAGATGACAAAATTGCGGGCTTCATCCATCGAGGTGTGATAGGTAGTGTTATAAATCAACATGTAGTTCTGCTTTCTTTGAGGTTTAGAAGGCTACTCTTCGTGAAATAGCCGTACAAAGGTAGGATAAAAAAATGAGATGACCTGCAAGTCCGCGATAAGTCCGGTAAAAGTACGGCTTAGACAGACCAAAGTATTATACTTAGACCCCCTAAGTATTATACTTAGGCTGCCAAAGTATTATACTTAGGTCTGTCTAAGCCGTACTTTTACGTCGCTTCTCCCAGGCATGTACCGGAACTATCCCCGGCTTCCCTCGTCTCGGGTCCGGGGAGCACGGACAACGGGGCGTCCGTTATCCCGGGAAAGGAACAAAAGAAAGGCGCGAAACCACCGGATTTCATCGTCTTCCTCAGACGATGGCAATCTCTGTGGTTTCGCGCCTTCCTGCTCCGGAATCCGGATGAGCATCTCCGGACCTCCGGACGGACGACTGTCTGTCCTCTAATATTTATTCTTTGATACGAATCAGCGCATTGGCAAGGATGGCTGTCAGACCGCCGGTCGTAATGCCGGACGAAAAGATGTTCCGCAAGGCATCGGGCAACTGGTTCAGGATTTCAGGAACCAGCTCGACACTCAGTCCCAGGGAGAAACTTAATGCCATCACCAGCGTCGCTTTGCGGTTAATCTCCTGAGAGGCGATGATGCGTATACCGGCAGCGGCTACGGTGCCAAACATCAGCAGGGTGGCTCCACCCAGGACGGGGTCAGGCATCAGCGAGAACACCAGACCGACAGCCGGGAACAAGCCCAATACTATCAGGAAACCGGCAATGTAATAACCGACGTAACGGCTTGCTACGCCCGTCAGCTGAATCATACCGTTGTTCTGTGCGAAGATGGAATTGGGGAACGAATTGAACACTCCTGCCAGCATGGAGTTGAATCCGTCGGCAAGGATACCTCCGGAAGCACGCTTGACAAAGGTCTCTCCCTCCACAGGCTGACCGGATATCATGGAGTTTGCCGTGATGTCGCCGTAAGCCTCAATGGCAGTAATCATGTAAATCAGTCCCAACGCGATGAAGCTGGACCAGTCGAATGCCAGACCGTAACGGAAGGGCACGGGGACGTTGAACCCGCCATAGCTCTGGATGGAGCTGAAATCGACCATCCCCATGAACCAGGCGACAACATAGCCAATCACCAGTCCGATAACGATGGAACTCATGCGCAGATAACGGTTGTTGCTGCGGTTGAAGAAGATGATAAGCACCAGCACCATCACAGCCAGTCCGACGTAGCGGAACGCACCGAATGTGCCGTCGGCTTTCGCAGCCTCTCCTCCTCCGCAAGCCGTGATGCCGACCTTGATGAGGCTCATACCGATAAGGGTCACCACGATGCCGGACACCAGCGGAGTGATGATGCGGCGTGTGTACTTCAGTACCCGGCTAATCAACATTTCCACAACAGATGCCGACATACACGTTCCAAAGATCAAGGGCAATCCTCCTAAAGTACCTGCAGAAATGATGGGGCCGATGAATGAGAAGCTAGTCCCCTGGATGCACAGCAGTCCGGTTCCGATGGGACCGACACGGCGACACTGGATGAACGTGGAGATACCGGAGGCGAAAAGTGCCATAGACACCAGGAAACCGGTCGTTTCCAAGTCCAGCTTCAACGCACCGGCAATAATCAGCGGCGGCGTGATGATTGCCACAAAGATTGCCAGCAGGTGTTGAATAGCCGCAAAGAAGGCATCCTTGAACGGGGGACGGTCTTCCAGCCCGTAAATAAGTCCCGACGGACTTACTTGTTCACTTGTTTGTTCTTTCATTAATCACGTATTTTGATTTGACAATTGTCCAGACTGTCAATGATGGCCAACGATTCGACTTTGATGCCCATCTCCCTCAACATGTCACCGCCGTGCTGGAAGGATTTCTCAATGATGAAGCCCATGCCTACCACTTCGGCTCCTGCCTGCTGCACCAGGTCCAGGATGCCTTTGGCAGCATTGCCGTTTGCCAGAAAATCGTCAATGAAGAGCACGCGGTCTCCCTTGCAGAGGAAGTCCTTGCTGACACAGACGTCATAGGAACGGTTTTTCGTGAATGAGTAGACGGAAGTGACCAGCATGTTGTCCATGGTGCTAGGTTTCTTCTTCTTGGCAAACACCACCGGCAGCTCCAGCAGGTACCCGACCATGATGGCAGGGGCAATGCCGCTGGCTTCGACGGTAATCACCTTGTCAATGCGGTCGCTGGCAAAGCGACGTACAAATTCCACACCAATTGACTTCATCAGGATGGGGTCCATCTGATGGTTGATAAAGTTATCGACCTTCAAGATGCCGCCTTCCAAACATTTTCCATCGCGGAGAATCCGCTCCTTCAGGGCTTTCATAATACTTTTTATTTGAACAGTTTTCTAATAAGTCAATTCAGATTCCGCAGGCTCCAGGGGAGAGAACCTTCGCTCCTTCCCCTAATCACCGGATGCGAAATGTAATCGTAAAAGATGTGCAAAAATACAAGAAATATTTATTGCCTCCTTTATTCACACCCTTTTTTCCATGACCGGCAAGGAAGGCGGATTCAGCGGACGACGACTTCAATCCGACTTTTTCCATTGTCTTCCTTGACCACACGGATTTGGGTTGTAATGCGTTCCGTCATTTCAGGGACATGTGATATGACACCAATTTTCCGTCCTTGGGTCTGCAGACTTTCCAGTGCCTCCATCGCTACGCGCAGGGTATCGAGGTCCAGCGAGCCGAATCCTTCGTCAATGAACAGCGACTCTACGTTCATCCGGTTTGATGAGAGGGACGCCAGCCCCAATGCCAGCGCCAATGAAACCAGGAAGGATTCGCCCCCGGAAAGTGAATGCACCGTCCGGACCTCTCCCAGCATGTCCTGGTCAATGACCTGAAGTGCCAGGGTGTCAGGAATACGTTGCAGCAGATAGCGTTTGGACAGTTCCTCCAGGTGCTTGTTGGCGTATGCGACCAGGATGTCCAGCGTATAGCCTTGCGCTATCTCCTTGAACTTGCTTCCGGTCTGTGAACCGAAGAGGTCGTTGAGCTTCGCCCAATTGATGTACACCTCTTCCTGTTGTTCCAGTTCCTTCCGATAGTGCGCCAGCTGCTTTTCGTTTTTCTTGTGAGTCTCCAGTGTCAAGTGCAACTCCAGCTTCCGCTTGTTGCGAACTTCCAACTGACTCTCCAACTCTCTGATCAGCTCCGTCTGCTGCTCTGCGGTGACTCCATCTTCCGGTCTGTTCTTGTCTGACAGGTGCTTGTCCACACTCTGCCGCCGTTCTTCACAGACAGCCATGCGGGATGTACGCAGCTCTTTGAGTTTCTCCAGGGCTTCCTTTTCTTGCCGGTACCAGTCTGCATCCCTGGCAAACAAACGGTCCAGGGCATTCCGCCCGTCCAATGCGGGATGAAGATGCAACCACTCCTCGATTTGCTTCACGGCACCTGCCTGAAGTTCCGCGGTCCGTGCCTGCTCTTTCACCAACTGTTCGTGATTTCCCTTGCAATGCTGCAACCGGGAGAGACACTGTTGCACTTCGGCAGCCATCTTTTGGGCGGCAGCCTCCAGGTCCTTCAGATGCTGTTCCTGCTTCTGCTGAAGCTGCTTGACGGATTGTCCGCCGAACAAGGCCGCCCTATCCGCCTTCACTTGGGCGTAAGTCTGCTCCAGCTGAGCATGTGCCGCCACTTTCCGGTTCAGTTCCTCACGTCGGGCACCCCTCTCGGACGACAGTGCCTCCAGGCGGCTTTTCACCTTCGCCAACCCTTCCTGTATGACATGTCTGCGTTGTGTCCGTTCATTCCACTGGCTGACAAACTTCCGGATGTAGTGCTCCAGCTTCCCTTCTTCCAGCCATTGTTTCCAGTCGGGCAGCAAAGCGACCTGTGATGCCAGGTGTGTCGCTCCCTCTTCAGCTTGCCGGGTATACGTCTCTATCAGGGCGGTCAACCTGGACAGCTCGTTCGTATGCCTGGCAATGGCTTCCTGCAACAAGGTCAGCGAACGGTTGTTCTGTTCTTTCGCCCGGTTCAGTTCTTCCTCTTGCAACGAAGGGGCCTCTCCTGTCCCCGTCAGCGGATGATGCAGACTACCACACACCGGGCACGGCTCACCTTCCACCAACCGGGCACGCAGGGTTGCTATTTCTGCCGGAAGAAGCGCATCGAGCCGTTGTGCCTCCTGTTGCAGGACAGTCAGCCGTTCCTGCTCTTCCGCCAACAGCTGGCGGTTCTCCGTCAGCAACCGTTCGTTGGAAGCCCTCATCTCACGGGCGGCACGAATGTTTCGAATCAAATCGCCGATCAGGTCTACCTTCGGTATCAGGGTCTCATACGATTTATATTTATCCAGCCACTCGGCAGCCAGCTTGTCCTGCTGTTCGGCTTCCGCCTGCTGTCGGGCAAGGTCAGCCAGCTCCTTTTCACGTTTTTCCACTTCGACAGATGCCTGTTGCCTCTGGCTTGCGGCATCCAGTACCTGCTTCCTGATTTCCTCCAGTCGGGCATCCAGCCGGTGTGCTTCATCAAAGCGGGGACGCAGTGCCTGCAACTCCTCTTTATAAGCAGCCAGCTCTGCATCCGCCTTTTCTTTGGCAGCCTGCAGTTCCGTCAACTGACGGGACAAAGTGGTTTTCTCCCGACGGAGCGACTCCAGCTGACCGGCAAGCTGCACGGCCAGTTCCCGGCAACGTTGCTCCTGCACATAAGATTCACGGATGCTCTGTGCCTGCTCCCACTCCTCCTGAACCCGGAAACGCGGAGCAGCCTTTTCATACGCTTCATCTGCCGCCGCCCGTTGTTCCATCGCCTCACGCAGCAGGGTGAGCATCCGCTCCTGCTCGTTCAGCCATTGCAACCGCGCCTTTTGCCGATCCCTCTCGGCCTGCTCCCGGCGGATGACGTCATCCAACGTGCGGTCCTCCTCCATCAGCTTCTCCAGCTCTTCCCCGGACAACAGGACCACATCCTGCATCTTTGCCTTCAGCTGTTCATAGCCTGTCTTCGCCTGCCGCCAGTGTTCATAGATGGATGCCGATATGCGTGAATAGATTTCCGTTCCGGTCAGCTTCTCCAGGATTTCAGCTTTCTCGGACTGACGCGCTTTCAGGAACGTGGCAAAATCGCCTTGTGCCAGCAACACCGAACGACTGAACTGTTCGAACGACAGTCCTATCAGTCCGGCAATCTTCGCCAGCAGTTCGGTCTTGGTACCGCCTACCTCCACACCGCCTGCAGTCAGGTCAGTCAGACGCATCTCGACCTTCTGTAACGAGCCATAGACTTGTCCACGCGAACGACGTACCATCCAGCGTGAACGGTAATCGTGTCCATCCAATGCCCGGAAGTCCACCTCGGCATATCCTTCAGCCGTTCCCCTTCGCAGGATGGTGCGGCTATCGTTCTGCGAGAGTTGCCGGTCAGCCACGTCAGGCACCAGCACATTGTTTTCCCGTGCCTTGCTCATGCGCGGTGTCGCGTCAAAGAGTGCCAGGCACAGTGCGTCGAGTAAGGTGGATTTCCCGGCACCCGTACTACCGGTAATGGCAAAAATGCCGGCCGACTTCAAGGGTTCTTCGGTAAAAGAGATTTCAAATTCGCCTTCCAGAGACGCCAGATTCTTTCCTCGGATAGCCAATATCTTCATGTTCTACTCCTTTCCTTATATTATATATAGGGTCATCACACATTTTCCCGCGCCACTTCATTGAACAGTTGCTGCAAGGCGTCCGGCATCTCACTTCCTCCGTATTTCTGCTTGTAAAAATCGAGTGCGATATCGATGGGGCGCAGTTGCTGCACCTCTTCATAGGTTGTCAAGCGGCGGGAACTTTCAGCTTTCGGGGGAGCTACTGCCACAATACGTGCCAGCCTCACCTGCTTCCCTTTCAACGCCTCCTGTATCTTGTATTTTAAGGTCGGGTCCGGCTGTGTCACCTTCACCTTGATTTCCAGATAGGGAGAGCTATCGTCCGGTTCACCTTCAGGCAGACCGGCAATTGCTTCCAGCACACCTTCTATCTCAGCCTCTTCTGTCGGCAGGCTCCACAAGGAAACAGGCGGTTCATAGAGGCGGCGTTCGACAACCGCCGGCTTCCTTCCGTCCTCATCCAGTGTTACCAGCATCACGCCCTGCCGGTAATGCTTTTCGGCAAACGACATCGGCAACGGTGCACCGGCATAACGCACCAGTTCCCGTCCGGACACCCGTTGTGCCCGATGCAGGTGACCTAGTGCCACATATTCCACCTTCCCGTCAAACACTTGTGGAGAGACCGCTTCCAACCCACCTACGACCGTACGCTCTGAACGGTCATCCACCGAAAGTTCCGAACCGGTAGCTTGCAGATGCCCCATGGCAACCAAGGGTTTTCTCAGTGGCAACGCCTGTTCAATCAGCTCCGTATAGAATGACTGCACTCCTTCAGCATAACTGTCAGCCTGCGGATAGTCCCCCTGGCGCAGATAAGGGACAGCCAGGCAATAGGCCGCAATGTCTCCCTCCTTTCGCAAGGGGACAATCAAATGGTCCGTGTCAATGCTCCCGTCGCTACGACGACGGATGACACCCCGCACAACAATGTTCATGCTTTCCAGTAAGGGCGAAGGGGCTTCCAGCCGGGCTGCGGAATCATGATTCCCGGCAATGATGACCAACTGCAACTGCGGATTCTCCCGGGTAATGTCATGAAGGAAGCGGTAATAAAGCTTTTGCGATTCTGCGGATGGATTCGGACTGTCAAAGACATCGCCCGACACCAGCAGCACGTCTGCCTGACAGATTCCGACCTCCCTCCGCAGCCAGTTCAGGAAATCAAGGTGTTCCATCCTCCGGTCATAACCGAAAAAAGTCTGTCCCAGGTGCCAGTCCGCTGTATGGATGATTTTCAGCATAAGCAAATAGAGGTTTCAGGTTTGTCATACTCCCAGCGTGTCATTCTCCCAAGATGGTAGCTACCACCCTGCGGCTTCCGCCGTGATTCCGAAACTCGCACAGGTAGATGCCTTGCCAGGTCCCCAGGTTCAACCTGCCGTTCGTGATGGGAAGAGTCAGTTCGACACCGACCAATACCGATTTGGCATGAGCCGGCATGTCATCATCTCCTTCCAGCACGTGCTCATAGTAGGATTCTCGCTCCTTCACCAACCGATTGAAGATTGACTCCAAATCAGTCCGGACATCGGGGTCGGCATTTTCACAGACTGACAGTCCACAACTGGTATGCTTGATAAATAAATGCAAAAGCCCCGTACGGGGCAGTTCCGGTAACTGGCGAAGCACCTCGTCAGTCACTAAATGAAATCCCCGCGGACGGGGACGTAACGCAAATTCGACTTGTTGAAGCATCTTAAAAAAGGATTTGAATGCCGTTCAAATGGGGAATAAAACAAAGACAATGACATTGAGCAACGCATGGGACAACATAACCGGAGAAAGCCAGCGGGAGTCCAAACGGCAAAGTCCTCCCCACAACATACTCAGCAACAATGAACCCACAATCAGCATCCAGTTGAACGACCACACGTACATCGATGCAAAGAGCAGTGTGGTCAGCACGTAACCGGTGTTGGCTCCCCAACGTTCAGAAAAAACCTGTTGGATATACCCTCGCCAGAATATTTCTTCCGACGCCCCCATCAGGAACAAAATGAGGATGGACAGCAGATAGTAGACAGGGTCATCATAGAACAGATGGATACGCTCCAAATCAATCTCCAGGACCGGAATCCAGTCAACCAGGAACTGACTGCCCACATGGCATCCGATGCCCAACACTCCTGCCAGCACCGTCCCGATCAGGATATTCTTCTTATCGACATCCAGGTCAAGGGTCCATTCCGGATGGAAATGTCCCGCCAAGATAGAGATTAGCACCGACGAGATGGAGAGTATCCACCAGAAGTTGACCAACGGACGTGTCCAGGGTGAGAACAGAATAAACCAACAAACGGCTATTACTGCAATGGAGAACATCGTGCCCTCCGAGATGTGAATCTGTTTTGCTATTTTCCGTTCCAAATTTGTCTCAGTTTATAATGAATAATACCTATATTTATAATGGATACGAAAAGGAAGAGAAATCCTGCCACCGCAAGGACCGTATGTCCGCTGCTTCCCTCCAACGAGGGGAATAATGTTTGCAGGTTATTCAGATACATCCTGCGCAACCCGTAGAGCAACACACAAGCAATGCCTGTAACTCCCAAATTAAGTCCGACAGCCAGTACCTGATAAGGCAGGGCTACCTGCACGGGCGAATAACCAATCAGCAGCAGAGTCTGCATCTTCTTCGTATTCTTTTGCAAAAGTAGAAAAATACTCAATATCAAAATATAAAATGACAAGAAGGTTATCACAATTCCGATAAAAAGTACGATTCCGACCAGTATCTGCAGGAACCAGACGGTCTTTCCGGCATCCAAGGTGTTGCCTTCCACCTCATAGCCACGAGCTTGTATGTACTTGACAATCTCCTCGTCAGCCGGATTGTTCACTTCTACAATCAGCCGTGAAGGCTCGGCTTTCTTTCCCGGTGCATAGTAGTGATTGGCCCAATTCATGAACGCTTCAGGCACCAGGATGGTATTCAGCCGGTTGGAGAAGCCTACAATCCGTCCGTCATAGACCTCCACATGTCCCCCGCCGGACAAACGTATCTCCAACCGAATCATGGAAAGTACTCCTTCGGACAGTTTCGGCAGATTACGGCTCTGAGCAAAGCCGAAGTTATACAGGTTCAGGTAGTTGCGAGGAAGAATAATTGGAATGGTCCTGCTCCCCTCTTCATACGTCCATGCTTGGGCATTGACATCGATGTAATCATCCGGAACCGATTCGAAGAACATCTCCGTCCCAACCTGCATACCCGTCCCCAGCATACCGATAGATGCCGACACATCATAGAGCGAGGAGGTGAAGGTTCCGACCTGCCGGGTAAAAGGCTGGTCACGGAATCCCTGTATCTCACGGGCAGAAAAGGTCCCCTTGCCTCCCAAAAGCGAGCCCAGTGTGCTCACCGGTTTAGACACAATCAGGAACTCACGCTTGAAAAAAGCATCTTTGCCCTGGAACAAAGGCAAGATGTCGGCATAAAATTGCAATCCGAACAAGATGATAAGCATCCCCAACAGATTTGCCACAAAGAAGCCCACCAGCTGGGTAACGCTTACATGTTCGCGTAAAAGTTTCCACAACAGATTCATAAATGAAGTATCTTCGAATAGTTCAACGGCAACTGTTTTCCAATGGAAGTAACGATGATTCCGGCGTTCCGAGCCTCTGCCTCCTCCTTCAACAGGACAGCCATCGCTTCTGCATTGGCATCATCAAGATGACTTACCGGCTCATCGAGGAATATGAAGTCAAAGGGCTGACAGATAGCCCGGACAAATGCCACCCGCTGTTGCTGGCCGAAAGATATCTTACCCACCGGAGTCCGAAGTTTATCGGACAGTCCCAGTCGCTCCAGGCATTCTTCCACTTGTCGGTGCGTCTTGTAAGCGGTCAGCTTGTTTTTCAGTTCTACATTTTCCCAGACCGTCAGTCCCGGGAACAGACGCAGCTCCTGAAACAACATGCTGAGACTCCGTTTCCGCAACTGTACCCAATCGCCTGTCTTCAAACGGCGAATATCCTTTCCGTCAAAACAAATCGTTCCTTCATAGTCCTCCCGATATCCATACACATAACTGCACAACGAAGTTTTTCCCGTACCGGAAGCAGCTTCTATCAGTACATGTTCCCCACGCCGGAAAGACAACTCCCGATGCCATACATCGGAAACAGGCTGTACCTGTCCGCTGAATGCCATCGGGAGTGTATGATCCAATTTAATGAGTTCCATAAAGCGATACTACTTTTGCCAAAAGTTGCTGCAAGAGATTTGCATCCTTGTCCACAGCCGTCAGCTCCATCCGGCATTCGTTGGCATCTTTTGCATACAGGGTCACTGCATCAAAGAGTTCAATAATCGGCATGGATACCCGGAGACGGGGGTCGCTTTTCAGCATGCTCGACTGCTTCTCCACTGACCGGTGAATATCCATCCGCATGTAGAACAGGCAACCTTCCGCATCAGCTGCCCAGTCGGCGGCCTTACCGTCCGGCTGCAACACATTGGCATCACTTGTGCAATAGAAATGATTCTCCTTGTCGACTCCCAGCCACAGCTTCATCTTCTGCTGTTCCAGGCTGTATTGACGAGGTGAATCCTTCTTCATGTTCAACCCCAGCATATTCAGGGTCTGTTGCATCACGTCCATATCCTCCAGAATGGAGTCATTGTCAAGCTCCGCCTGCACGGTAAACAACGGGAAAATGCCAGCTGACGAGTCCGGTATGATATCCGCGCTTACTGCCACATCTCCATCCATGGAAGATATCAGCTTCTGGATATTGAATCCAAAGACGGCACCTTCCAAAAGCTGTTTGACCGGAGCGTTTTCTTTCAGTTGTTGATACAGTTTCGGTCCGTCAATGCCGACACCGGCCCAAATCCATGGCGAAGCATTCCCGGTTGGGAAGAATTTTCCATCCAGCGGTTTGAGTATCTTTGCCTGTTCTTCATAGTGCTTGGCTGCAGCTTCATTGGCTATCAGCACTTCAGAGTGGAGCACTACTTTTCCTTCTTCAAAATCCAGATTAACCAAGTAGTGGATATCATCCAGCTGCACATCACGCGGAAGTCCCATTTGAGGGACCATTTTTTTAATCTCCTCAGGTACAATCTCCATACTCATCCAACTGGAGATATCTCCCTGTTCCTCGTCCATCTTCTCACAGTCCTCCGTTGCCTGAAAACTGTCTTCTGGACGCTGATTGATCCATCCCATGGAACGCAAACGCAACGCATCCGATGTGGCGGAGCCTGACGGCGCCATCGTGATCATGGCTAATTCATCATTCATTATAACAACTCCGTCGCCCTGTACATCATAGTCAAATCCATCTTCAGATTTCCATACTACTTCCGTCTCCCCTCTCCATATACGGGAAAAAAACTCTTTGAAATCACTTTTGTCCGCCAACTTGGCGACTACGGCTATTTCGTCTTTCGCGGTCCTGAAGGTATAAACGGGTTGGTCGAAATCAATCCCCATACCGGCAGGGTCATCCAGCAACTCACCGGCAAACGCACGGTCCTCTTCCGGAACATTCTCTTCAATCAGCTTTTTGACGGATTGTGCCATCTTCGGGTCAGTCAACCCTCCTTTCTTGACCAATGCTTTAAAATCAGTTGCAACAACCATCTTTACATCCGAAGGAATCGCAGTACGGATGTCTCTCTCTTTGCTACATGCTGCCAACAATAGTAAAAGGAATAAGCAGGCAGCTCCTGTGAACTTGTTTTTCATAGGCTATTAGTTTTGGTGATACAAATTCATCAAATGAACGGCAACCAATGCGGCTGTCTCTGTACGCAAACGCGATTTGCCCAGACTGATTGGGCGGAAACCTTGCGAAACAGCCAGTGCAACCTCTTCCGGACTGAAATCTCCTTCAGGACCGACAAGCACCAATGTGTCTCTATCAGAGGTCAACACATCTTTCAACAAAGGCTTCTCTCCTTCATAACAATGAGCAATAAATTTATCTCCGGGAAAATCTTGTCGAATGAACTTCTCAAACGGAATCATCTCGTTCACCTGCGGCTTACGTGCCTTCAATGACTGTTTGACGGCTGATACGACAATTTTTTCAATGCGCTCGGTCTTAATCACCTTCCTTTCAGAAAAGCGGCAATTTAAAAAAGACAACTCGTCCATACCGATTTCTGTCGCTTTTTCAGCGAACCACTCCGTCCGGTCCATATTCTTGGTAGGCGCCATAGCCAGGTGCAAATGCCCCCGCCACAGAGGAGGCTGCGTTTCCTGTTCAAGGATGGTAAAGAGGCAACGTTTACCGGTAGCTGCAGTAATCTGTGCCTTATAAAAGCATCCCCTCCCGTCAGTCAGTGTGATCTCATCTCCCTGCGACAAACGCAACACCCGAAGACAATGAGCGGCTTCTTCTTCAGGAAGCTCTTGCCTCACGCTTATTTCCGGTACATAAAATACATGCATAGAATATCATTTTTGCAGACAAAAGTAATGAAACATTTTGGGAAGTCAATAGCCGGAAGGGAGTAAACAAACACGTTGGGAAGGGTATATAAAAAAAGAAGGGAATCTCACGATCCCCAATCTTCCTTAACCTTAAATCTAATACCATGAAAAACACAGTGCAAAGATAGGCACATTTATGTTATGCAACACATAATCGGGTAAAAAAGTGCGTTATATTAACGCTTTTTATGCTGTAGAACATATTTTCAGGGATAAAGGCTTTAAGAATGTGTTGTATTAACACTTGTTTAATCCAAAGAATACCTGAGAAGGCATTTTCAGCATCATTATGCTGTTCCGTGTTCGTTACCGACAAACATTGGTAGCATAATTCTAAAGAAAGCCCGACCCATTTGTCGTTTTGACAAACAAGTCGGGCTAAATCCTATCTTCTTTTTCCTTTTTACTCTACATAGAGCACCAGACCTTTCAGATATTCCCCTTCGGGATGATAGATGTTGACGGGATGATCGGCTGGCTGTGTCAGCTGATGCAAAATACGGACACTGCGACCGGACATGGCTGCTGCCGTAAAAACGGCTGTACGGAAGTTCTCTTTGGTCACGACCTGTGAACAGGAGAAAGTGAAAAGGATACCACCCGGACGTATTTTCTCAAATGCCTTGGCATTCAGCTTGCGGTATCCTTGCAGTGCATTTCGCAAAGCATCCTTATGCTTGGCGAAAGCAGGAGGGTCCAATATAATCAGATCATATTGATGTCCCATACGGTCAAGGTACTTGAAAGCATCTTCTGCAAACGCTTCATGGCGCGGATCTCCGGGGAAGTTTAGCTGCACATTCTCGTTTGTCAAATCAATGGCTTTGGCAGAGCTGTCCACCGAATGTACCAGACGGGCTCCTCCACGCATCGCATAGAACGAGAAACCTCCGGTATAGCAAAACATATTAAGTACATCGCGCCCTTTGGCATATTTTTCCAGCAAGGCACGATTCTCGCGTTGGTCGACAAAAAAACCGGTCTTCTGCCCCTTTAGCCAATCCACATGGAACCTGAGTCCATATTCCATGGCCACATTGTCCGTACTTCCACCCTTGATAAAACCATTCTCTGCATCCAGTTCTGCTTTAAACGGTAAAGTCGTCTCTGACTTATAATAGATGTTCTGCACGACATCACCCATCACTTCGTCCAATGCTTCGGCTATCTGCATGCGACAGACATGCATTCCGACAGAATGAGCCTGCATGACTGCCGTATGGGCATAAATATCGATTACCAATCCGGGCAGGTTGTCACCTTCTCCATGTACCAATCGATAGGTGTTGTTGTGTGGATTCTCCGCCACCCCGATACTGCGACGCAAATCGTAGGCTATCTGTAACTTGCGTTTCCAAAACGCAGAGTCAATCACTTCGTCCCGAAAGGTCAGTACACGGACGGCAATACTGCCTACCTGGAAATGACCGATAGCAATGAACTCCTTCTGTGAAGTGTAAACACTGACGATTTCTCCTTCATCGGGTTCTCCTTCAATGTGATGGATGGCTCCCGAAAAAATCCATGGATGGAAACGCTTTAAAGACTCCTCTTTCCCTGCTTTCAGAAATACTTTCTTATAACTCATAGATTTATTCATGTGGTACTACTTCGATGTTTTCAATGGTGGTGCACTCCAGGTGGTAGTCACCGGAGCCTTGCAACTCTTCCAACAGATTGTAGATCCTCAGACATGCCCAAGCATCAATGGCAGCATAGACCTTCTGACCATCGGACAATACATCCGCTTCCCAATTGGAAAGACGCTGGGACTTCGATATTTTCTGTCCGAACAGGTTGGCATATATCTTCTGAAGGCTCTGATCCTTGATACCGAATTGATGAACATAGTCCTGCAACTCGATAAAGTTACCCGGAACAAAGTCACTTCTCCGTCGCAAGGCTCCAAAATCATCCTTCAGCGACAGTCCGATTTTCTCCACCGTCTCATCTTCCAGAAAGCGCTTCAACGATTCTGGAAAACCTATATAGTTCAAGCGGAACAAGAAGCAGGTATCGGCAGTAGATATCTGGACCAATGCAACCTTATGCACTTGTCCGCTTACAAAAGACGGACGTGTCTCCGTATCTACCCCCACCCGTGGATAAGTCATTAAATAGTCTATTGCTTTGTTTGCCTCTGCTTCAGTCTGTATGCAGACGATACGTCCTTCAAACATCACTTTGGGCAAAGCGGCCAATTCGGCCTTTGGAAATACATCTCTTATTGTCTTCATTCAGTCGTTGTAATCTTCATGTAACTCTTCTGCGTCATCCTCATCGGCAGGTGCGTATTTCACTTCATGCAAGGCACGCATGGTGTTGACCAATGTTTGTCCCCAATATAGTGCAAAATTCTCCTCACAGATAGCCAGCGCATCGTTCATGGTCTCGTCAAACCCCAAGCGGTAAACGCTGACAAAGTTCTTCACATCCTGATAGATGTCAGCCAAGTCTTCCGAAATGGTCTTGCGGATGGGGGTATCGCTGTAACGCATATCATCCAGAAAGACATCCAGATAATCGTCGCGTTCGCCCATCACTCCCGCCACACTAAGACGCACCACTTCATAATCTGATTCGTTCACAAACGTCTCCGGTTCCGTCATTCCTATGGATTCACAGGGAGGGAGCATGGAAGCTTTCAGATAGAGCAACGGCAGAATCTTCAGTGCCGTGTCTACAAACTGACGGCGAGGTCTGGTATTTGCACGCTCCAGAAAGCCACAGAACTCAGCAGCTACCGTGACAAACTCAACCGTATCACGATGAAATATGACAGAATTGTTAGTGTCCATAATTTCTTATTTTGAGTTGCAAAGGTACTAAAAACACAGCACCCTACAAGCTGTTTCCGCAAAAGAGAAGACCGGACAAAGCTTTCTGTTCAGCTTCCGACAGGCTTGAGACGGTTCAGACACAGGATGCCGACTGCATCTGCCAGGAACCAGCCGATAGGAATAGCCCACCAGATACCCACGACACCGATAGACGGAACGGCAGCCAGCAAATAGGCCAGCACGACACGGGTACCCAACGAAATGACTGTCAGCACGACCGACATTCCAGGCCGTTTGATTGCTCTGTAATAACCGTAAAGCAGGAACAGGCATCCGATACCTACATAAAACGCTCCTTCTATGCGCAGATAGCCGGCACCTGTACGGATCAGTTCTGTTTCTCCGGCATCTACAAAGCACATCATCAGCTGCTCTGCAAACATGAACACTGCAACGGACACGACTGCGCAAAACAGAAAGGTCGTCCAGGCTCCACTGCGGATACCGTGACGGATACGGTCAAACCGTTTGGCTCCAAAATTCTGGGCAATGAACGTAGAAAAGGCATTCCCAAAATCCTGAGCCGGCATATATGCCAAAGTGTCTATTTTCACCGCGACCGTAAATGCTGCCATTACCACTGTTCCAAAGCTATTGATCAATCCTTGCACCATCAGGATGCCCAGGTTCATGACCGACTGCTGAACACAGGTCAGCAGGGAGAAAGAAGCAATCTCACCGGCTATGTCGCGACTGAAATGCATGTCGCTACGCCGGATGCGCAATTCGGGCACTCGTCCATAAGTATATATCATGAGTGAAAATGCTGACACTGCCTGCGCAATGACGGTTGCCCAAGCTGCTCCGGCGACTCCCCAGTCCAATGGAAGGATGAACAATAAATCCAACCCAATGTTCAGCACCACTGAAATCGCCAGAAATAAAAGAGGTGTCAGAGAGTCTCCGACAGCACGCAACAGTGAGGCATAATAATTATAAAGGAAGGTAAAGCCTATTCCCCAACAGACCGCCCACAGGTATTCACGCATCAGGGTATAGATGTCTGCCGGTACATGCATCAGTCCCATCAGGGGATCAAGCCACAGGAATACGGCAATATTGAGCACGAGAGTCAGCAGTCCAATGAGTACAAAGGCGACAAAGCGACTGCGATGAAGTCTGGTGAAATCCTGCGCACCATAATAAATGGAAAATGCCGCCCCACTGCCCATGCAAAGTCCCAGCTGTATCGAGTTGAGAAAGACCATCAAGGTATAGGATGCTCCCACCGCAGCCAAAGCGCCGACTCCCAGAAAGTGTCCGACAATAAGTGTATCTGCCAGGTTGTAGACTTGCTGAAAAAGATTGCCCAGAATCATGGGAACAGCAAAACGGAGCATGGTAGGCGTGACACTTCCGGTAGTAAGATCGATATGCGTTAGCTTCATATATTCAGAATCGGTTTCGGATGCAAAATTAAAAAACAGTTTCGAATTTCTGCCAAGCCCGATCCAAGAGAGCAGAAGCGGGTCGCCGGAAGAAGATGTTCTCCTCCGGCAAACCCGCTACTGGTTCATTTGACAGACTGCGTGATTATTTCAGGCGCAGGAAACTGTAGCCGAATCGCTCACAGGCAGCCCGTTCCAATTCTTCGCGTGCCGAGGGCTCGGCAATATCAATCAGGGCCCGTGCCCGCTGTGCCAGGTCTTTTCCCTTAAGGAACGCCACGCCATATTCAGTCACGATGTATTGAGCCTGTGCCCGTGTCGTCACAACCCCGGCTCCCGGCGTCAGAACCGGCTGAATCTTCGAACGTCCCTTATTCGAGGCAGCCGTCATGGCGATGAAGGTCTTGCCACCCTCTGAAAGCCATCCTCCGTACATGAAGTCATGCTGACCGCCCACACCGGAGAACATACGTGTACCGATGGAATCCGCACAAATCTGTCCCGTCAGGTCAACCTCAATCGCAGAATTGATAGCCATGACTTTGGGATTCTGACGAATAATGAACGGATCGTTGGTCCATGCCACATCCTTGATGACAATATCCGGATTGTAATCCATATAATCATACAGACGCTGTGAGCCCAAAGCCAGACACGCCACGCTCTTGCCGGGCATGATGACTTTCTTGGAGTTATTGATGACACCGCTTTTCAACAAGGGGACTACCCCATCAGTCATTGCCTCCGTATGCAATCCCAAATCCTTATGGTCATGCAACGCGTCGAGTACTGCATTCGGAATACCTCCTACCCCAATTTGCAGCGTCGCACCATCGGGGATAAGTTCAGCAATGTAACGTCCGATTTTTTGCTCTTTCTCATTCGGTTGCGCAATGGGGAGTGTCACCAACGGGTCATCGACTTCCACGCACGCATCCAACTTGGAAATATGTATCACCGGATCTCCATAAGAAAACGGCATTTGCTTGTTCACTTGCGCAATCAGTATCTTGGAGCACTCCACAGCCGACACGGCCAGGTCTGCTGATATGCCAAAACTGCAGTAGCCTTCATCATCGGGTGGGGATACATTGAGCAAAGACACATCCAACGGAATGATTCCTTCACGGAAGAAACCCGGAATCTGTCCCAGGAAGCCAGGTATCGCCTGCGCCTCACCGCGGGCAACGGCATTTCGCAGACAGTTTGCAATGAACAGGCTACGAGGAATAAACGCATCCCTCAACTCATGCACGGCATACGGGGCATCCCGTCGTCCGACGGCAAAAGCCGAATACATCTCCACGCCTTCCAGCTCGTGTCCACGTGCCGTCAGTGCATCCAAGAGGACCTCCGGGATGGAAGTACTGCCCTGAATATAGACTCTGTCATGCGACTTGATCAGTTTCACCGCTTCTTCGGCGGTCATATAATTTGCTTTTATCGCTGCCATAAGAGTTTGCTATTTTTCCATTCGGTTAAAGATTTCCAATCGTTCGTCCAGCAATGCGTAGTGTGCTTCCTTCACCATCGATGTGCAGACCCGTATGCCTTGTTGCTCACTTCCCGTCGTCCGCAGGGAAATGGCCGACACGCCGTAATACAACAGTCGGTCCAACAACTCATCGCCAGTATATCCTTTGCGGCCGATTGTGAAGAAGAAGCCATCGCTGACCGGTTCATCCAGATCCTTGTCATACACGATGTGGAAGCCATGGCGCAAGAATATTTCTTTCAGACGGGCAGCCCGACGGGCATATTCACGCGTCTCTCCCACAAAGTCCAGCGTTCCGTCACACGCAGCCTTATACATGGCTGCCAATGCATATTGCACCGAATGTGTCACTCCCGAAGACAAGGTATAGACCACTACAAAGACAAAGAAACGCCCCAGTGTATCAATGCCGAATTCTTCTTTCAACTTCGGATAAACCCGGTTATACAGTTCGTCAGAAATCGCCACCGTAGCAATCCGTTCTCCGGCATAACTGAATATCTTGGAAGCCGAAAGCATCAGCATGTAGTTTTTGGTGTACCGCGCCACAGTTGCCTGATAAGGCGGCTCAAAGGGGTGTCCCAGCTCTTTCCGGAAGTCCATGCCCAGGTAAGCGAGGTCTTCAATGACAATGGCATCATACTTTGTCGCCAGTTCACCGACATAGCGCAATTCTTCTTCCGTCAGACAAACCCAGGAAGGATTGTTCGGGTTGGAATAGACAATGCCTGCAATGTGACCTTTTGCCAGAATGCTCTCCAGCTTATCACGCAAGCGCTCTCCCCGACAGTCATATACATCAAATGCTTCCCGTTTATACCCCAGCACTTTTGCCTGCAAAGGTTGTACGGAGAAACCGGGATTGATAAACAATATCGTGTCTTTTTCCGGCGACAGGTGTGTACATACAATGAAAGAAGCAAACGTACCCATCATGGAACCCACCGTCGGGATACACCCTTCCGGTTTGACATCAATATCCAGAAAGGCTTTCACAAAACGCGAAGCCTGCTCTTTCAGTGGAGCGATACCTGAGATATTCGGATAAGACGAAGCGACTCCGTTATCCAAAGCTTCCTTCTGTGCTTCTATGCCAAGGCGGCTTGCCGGCAAACCGGGAGACCCCATTTCGAGATGAATGAACTTCTCACCGGTACGTCGCTCCAACTCTTCGGACAGAGCGACCGTCTGGCGGATTGTGGCATCCCCCACTTTGGATATGCGCATACGCTGCAGCACATCCTCCACCACGTCACGTTGAAACGGTATTCCCATAGCTGCTCCTATTTAGTTTGACCGATTGATGCATGAGCATGTTCCAGCCCTGCACGGAAAGCTTTGAGATTCATCTCTACGATGTCTTCCCCCTTCCGTCCGAAGATACGACGTATACCTTCTTCTATCTTGTCCACATCAATGCCGATGAACGGTGAAGCGGCACCCAGCAGGACAATATTGGCAGCCCGCGGAGATGCTACCTGTTTGGCTATGGCATCCACGTCAATGGCAACGGCATGTTTCAATCCCTGAATGGCGTCCATCAGCTTCCTTTCTTCCGGGTAGTTGGAAATATTGATGAAAGGAACCGTATTGGTAATCAACCAACCGTCTTTGTGCAAATAAGGCAGATAGCGAAGAGCTTCCATCGGTTCCAGAGAGATGATAATATCAGCTTTTCCCAGTGGAATCAAGTCAGAAGCAATGGGTTCGGAACTGATGCGGAGATTGGATTGCACATCACCTCCACGCTGGCTCATACCGTGTACTTCGGCCTGCTTGATATAAAGTCCTTCATTGATGGCTGCCGAACCTATGATAGTAGCGATGGAGAGGATACCTTGTCCTCCCACACCGGAAAGTATGATATCTGTACGCATGATGTTGGGGATTATTGCTTTTTTTGTTTACTATGGCGGCGAGCCGTCTGAATACACTCTCTACGCGGGATGATGACGCTCACTCCACAATACTCTATTTCTTCCCGGATGATATTCTTCATCTCCTCCATGTTTTTCGGAAGGGGTACAACCACCCGGATATGTTCCGGAGCCACACCGATACCTTGACAAATCTGTTCCAGACGTCCCGTTCCGGCAGAATCCTGTCCGCCGGTCATACCTGTCGTCAGGTTATCAGAAATGACAATCGTGATGTTGGAGTTCTCATTGACCGCATCCAGCAAACCAGTCATGCCCGAATGGGTGAAGGTTGAGTCGCCGATGACAGCCACTGAAGGGAACTGCCCGGCATCTGCTGCACCTTTCGCCATCGTGATGGAAGCTCCCATGTCAACGACTGAATGAATGGCACGATAAGGAGGCAGGAAACCAAGCGTATAGCAGCCGATATCACTGAATACACGGCTGTTCTCATATTCACGCAACACCTCATTCAAGGCGGCGTACATATCGCGGTGGCCACAACCTTTGCACAGGGCAGGCGGACGGGGGACTACCAGTTCACTGGGCGGATAGACTTCCTCGTCCTTCAGCCCCAGCGCAGCAATGATATTATCCGGCGTCAGTTCACCCGTACGAGGTACTTCTCCGGTTAACCGTCCTTTGATGGTCTTGCCGTTGTCAAGCACACCACGAATCATCTCTTCTACCACGGGCTGGCCATCTTCCAGTACCAGCAATGTATCGCAGGAGGCAGCCATACGACGTACCAATGCTACGGGAAGCGGATATTGGGATACCTTCAGAACAGGGAAAGGACAACCGTCCTTAAAATGTTCCATCAGGTAATTATAAGCGATACCACAGGCAATCACACCCAACGAATGGTCCGAACCATCGGTATATCTGTTATAAATGGAATTCTCCGCGTCGGCGAGGAAGTCAGCCTGTTGCGCAATCAATGTTTCGTTACGTTTGCGTGCCACAATGGGCATCAGCACCCAGTCACCCGGGTTGGAAGGAAAACTCATCGGATTCGGTTCACGCACTTCCCCCGTCGTCACCACGGCACGGGAATGAGCCATGCGGGTCACCAGACGCATCAGCACAGGCACTTTATGACGTTCGGAGTAATCAAAGGCATACCCCATCATGTCATAAGCCTCCTGTTGTGAGGAAGGTTCGAAGACCGGAATCATGGCAAACTTTCCATAAAAGCGTGAATCCTGCTCGTTCTGGGAGGAGTGCATGGAGGGGTCATCAGCTGCAACGACAATCAGTCCGCCATTGGTCCCTGTCATGGCAGAGTTTACAAACGCATCAGCGGCCACATTCATGCCTACATGCTTCATGCAGACCATGGCACGTTTTCCCATATAGGACATACCCAACGCAGCTTCCATCGCAGTTTTCTCGTTCGTGGACCACTGACAGTGGATATTCCTTTCGGCAGCCAACGGATGTCCTTGAATAAACTCTGTGATTTCAGTAGAAGGAGTACCCGGATAGGCATAGACTCCGGAAAGCCCGGCATGGATTGCACCCAACGCCACGGCTTCATCTCCTAGAAGAAGGTGTTTATCATTCATAATCTTGTGTTTTTTCATGATGCCACAAATGTAGCTTTTCTTTTCGGAGATTCCAACAAGACGGAGAAAAGCATTAGACATATTTCTATTAAAAATACATAATACTACATCTTTTCGTCCGCCTTATGTATCTTATGCCGCCGCATAAGACTAAAATTTTATCAAAAAGTCATCCTGTCCAGCTATTGACAGCCGATGCCTACTCCTCTTTCTTCAGGCGGTTGGCCTGCTTCTGTTCTGCCAGTTCCTGCTCCCGCTTCGCAGCCAGCTGCTCTTTCTTCCGCAGCACATATCCCAACAATAATATAATAAGGTAAGAGGCAACCACCGTACACCACTTTTCCAGTTGGCTGATCTCCGTATTTTGGGGAAGGAAATAAATCGCCATGGCAGTCGTGTACACAAACAAAATAAGAGGCAAAACCCGGGATTTCTTATACTTTCTTTTCATTCGCATAGATTTTTATAGTAAAAATGACGGGGCAAAAGTAGCAAATAAAACGTACCTTTGCGCCAATTTAGTTTGAAGATATTATGTCACATTGTATGAAACGTCTTTGCCTATACGCCCTCTCCTCGCTTTTCCCTGCGTTATTGCCGCTACATCCTGTCAAGGCCCAGTCGGAGGTATTCTCGCTGACAGAAGCGTCATGCCGCCCTAAATACGAGACGCGTGCAGTATGGATCACGACGCTTGCGGGACTGGACTGGCCACGCATCAAAGCGACTACCCCAGCCAGCATGCGACGTCAGCAAGAAGAGTTGTGTCGCCAACTCGACTCCTTGAAGGCTGCCAATTTCAATACCATTCTATTCCAGGTCCGTTCACGCGACAACGCGCTCTACCCTTCCCGGCAGGAGGTTTTTACGGATGTCCTGACCGGGACGCCGGGACAGTCTCCGGGATACGATCCCTTGGCGTTTGCCATTCGTGAATGCCATAAGCGTGGAATGGAACTGCATGCCTGGGTCGTAGCAATCCCTTTGGGAAGTGACCGGCAGGCAAAAGAATTGGGCGAACGCTCTTTTGTCAAGAAGCATCCGGAAATGTGCATCCGTTTCCGGAAGAACTGGTATCTGGACCCGGGACATCCGCAGACCAAAGAGCATCTGTCCGGGATTGTGCGGGAGATTGTTACCAACTACGAGGTTGACGGTATCAACCTGGACTATATCCGCTATCCCGATCGTCCCAAAGGCTTTCCCGACCAGCGTTCCTTCCGGAAATACGGTAACGGGAAAAGCCTGAGTCAATGGCGCCGTGACAACATCACGGAGATTGTCCGCAGCATCTATCACACCGTGAAATCCATCAAGCCCTGGGTCAAAGTGGGCAGCTCCCCCATTGGGAAATATGAAGATGTGGCACGCTATTCCTCACGCGGCTGGAATGCTCGCAACGAAGTCTTTCAGGATGCGCAGCAATGGGTAAAGGAAGGCATCCAGGACGTGATGTTCCCCATGGTCTACTTTCGCGAAGATAATTTCTATCCTTTTGTCCTTGACTGGCAGGAAAACGGCAACGGACGTACCGTTGCACCGGGACTGGGTATTTATTTCCTTGACCCGAGCGAAGGCAACTGGCGGTTGCAGGACGTGTTGCAGCAAATCTATTTCACACGCTGCGCACGTGTTCCCGGACAAGCGTATTTCAGGTCCCGTTTTTTGCTGGACAACACCCAAGGACTGTTTGACGAAATCAAGCGGAATATCTATACTCATCCGGCCCTGACTCCCCCCATGAGCTGGCTGGACAGCATTCCGCCTGTCGCACCGACGGGCCTTCGGACGGAGGTACAGGGAGACAGTCTGATACTCTCCTGGAATGCTTCTACCGACCCGCAGACCGACGGACGTCCGGAGGGTCCTGTACGCTATAATCTATATGGGAGCAAAGAGCGGGAAATAGATATCGAGGATACACGTAACCTGCTTCAGCCCTATATCTATGGCACACGCTATGCCCTGCCTCTCAGGCAGGTGCAAGGACTGCATTTCACAGTCACTGCAGTAGATGCCTACGGAAATGAGAGTATCCTTCCTCCCACCCATCATCCGATAAAGGCCCATCTCCCCTCGAAAGTGTCTCCCCTGGAGCTGCCGGCACTCCCCCAGGCCACCCATCTGACGGTTACAGACCTGTATGGAAGAATCATATGGCAGGAGCCTTACACACGGGAACTATCCATCGGACGCTTCGCTCCGGGAGTCTACTATGTGCTGATTCAGGATAAAGCGCAGAGAACCCTGCAAAGACTACAGTTTACCCGATAAAGGAATTGCCCAAAGGGCGGCGCGGTAACAGGTGCCTGCCCCAATGGGAGTCAATGACAAATAACCGGACTCCATACGCCCATCCTTCACGACCGGAGGATGGGCTTTCTCTTGTCGGCGATGGTCTTCCTGCAAATCCGAAGGAGTCTTGAAACAGTCTACCCGGAATATTCCTTCACTTCGGGGAGAAAGCCAGCGGGTATACAACCGATGAGCCACCATCCCCATATTCATCCGCAGGTTTATCTCCACACAAGGGTGAAGGCGATAAAATGGAGCCTGTTCAAAGGCACAAACCATCATATCTACTCCCAAATAGCCGACATAGGATTGTCCTAACATCGCCGCCAGCCTGACACACAATTCCTGCTGTACCTCTGCCAACAGCGCTGCGGGAACATAGCCGGACAGTGCTGCAACAATCCGTGCATCCGACTTCAGGAAGTTTCCTTTATAGGCTCCGTTGGCATCCGTGTTAAATAAGGAATAACCCTGAAAGGACACCTTGCCTGCCCCGTCGGCGTAGAACTCCATGGCAAAATCTGCCACCTTCTGATAGTAGGGTTCCACGACGACAGCTCCTTGCGCGGACAGTATCCGGCTGCACCAGTTTGCCACAGGCTCCTCCAACTTTCCGCTGTCCAAACGACGCAGCCCTTTTCCACTCCCGGACCAGGGAGCCTTCAGTAACTTCCGCGGCGTCGGGCACCCCTCATAGGAAGGTTTCAGCTCTTCATTGATTTCTTCCAACGAACGACAAGCCCGGGAGACTCCACACCTCCCCGGCGCATCTGCCAATTCGGAAAGAAGTTCCACGGCCCGCAAGCGGGAAGCCAGGAACCGACGTTCCTCCAGAAGTATGTCCCCAGGCAACAAGGCATCCGCTACTCCCTGTTCCTTCAACCGATGAACCAGCGCACGATTCCACCCCCAAGGATGTATCTCCCGGCAACGGCCCCATCCGTCCGTCAGACATCCCCACTCTGCACGCGGACATACCGGCAGGGTCTGTACCCATTCTTCAAGCCTTCCGGTAGAAGGAAGGGCCACAAACGAATCGGCGTCCGGCACCACCCATGCCGGTAGCCAGGACAGGTCATTTGCCATTTTCAAGGCTGATGCCGGAGCCTGATAGTAGGCGCTGTTGTTGCCCAACGCCATATCATGGTCCGGATTGAACAAATAAAGATTCATCTTCTTACAGGTTTCATGATTGCAAAGGCAAATATACGCAAAGAATACAGACTCTCCGGTTTCGACAAAATCAAAAAGAAATCATTCCAGCCCGTTTGCTTGACAGAATTGCTTAAATCGCCTCTTCCCGCTAACCGGCATTTGTCGATATCGACACCAACCAGCGTTCAACTACTAAATAAGCTTAACAGATACGCCTGTAAAGACGTGTTATTATAGAAAACTAAACATTTCATTTTCGAAAAACAGACAAAACGTGCCCGGAACAATATTGTTTCGCGAGCCAAACAATATAGTTTGCCGCGCCAAACAATATAGTTTCACCTCCCAAACACGATTGTTTCGTGCCCGGAAGTCAAATCTTTGGAAGATGGAAGTAAAAAGAAGTGGGTTTCACTCTCTAGAAGGATTACCCTGTCAACAAATCGGAAGGTAATAAAAAGCGGGGTATTCAGAAAGGAGGAATAACAAGGAGCGGTGCCTCTGCTGGCAACCTTCGCAAAAAGAAAGAAAAGTTTCCTATACAGCAACAATGTGTATTTTGCGAATCGCCTGAGAATGCCACGAAATCCACCAGACTGTATTTTGGTGCGAGGAACGGCACTCTCAGAGCCTTCGTTTGACATTTTGTCAAATCGTAATCCAACCTGTAAACGAACACCGACAGTAGACACCCCGTCGTCCCTGATGTAGGGGCGACCGGTCTGGTCGCCCGAACCCCACGCCGCATGGCCATCGATTTCGGATTGACCCGCAATTGGAGTCGACTTACAGAAATAGCACAAGCTGAGCCACCGTTAAATCCCCAAGAAAACAAACTGAGCCCACCTTGGCGCGCCCCTGTTTGAAAGCACCCATTAACCAAAAAAGGAACACATCTGTTGATGTATTCCTTTTTTATCGCTGGGCTACCTGGATTCGAACCAAGAATGACAGGACCAGAATCTGTAGTGTTACCATTACACCATAGCCCATTGTTTTTGTTTTGACGCTGCAAAGATACAACATTTTTGATACATGCAAATACTCTGGGGAGATTTTTTTCAAAAAAATTTTTGTCCATCCCCATTTCCATATAATAAGGTGTATAAGCGGGAGGCAATCCGGCAGCCTTCCGGAGAAGATGGACAAAATGACAAGATTCATTCTCAAAAAATACAAAAAACAAGGCACATTTATGGGTTGCATCTTTAGCTATTTCACAAATCCATGTATCTTTGTAATCCGTATTTCAGCACGGATTAAAATATTAAATAGTAACCATTTTTTAGAATGAACGAACTGCTAGAGAACATAACCAAAGGTATTCAAGAAAAAAAAGGAAAAGGCATCGTCATTGCCAACCTCACCGATATCGAAGATTCCATCTGTGATTATTTCGTGATTTGCCAAGGAAACTCCCCCAGTCAGATACAAGCCATCACCGAATCCATCTATGAGACCGTCAGACAGGCGACCCATGAAAAGCCGCTCAACGTCTGCGGACTGGAGAACTGCCAATGGGTGGCACTCGACTATGCCAACGTCATGGTACACATCTTCCTGCCTGCCCCACGCGCATTCTATGACTTGGAACATCTCTGGGAAGATGCCCAACTAATCACTATTCCGGACATTGACTAAGACAACTATGAGCAACAATACGAATCCGAAAGCCAACAACGGGGGCCCCAAATTCAACTTGAATTGGTTCTACGCCCTCATCATCGTGATTCTCGGTATCCTCTACCTCACCAACCAGGATGGAGGAATCAAGAAGAGCATCACGTACACCGAGTTCCAGAACTATGTAGAAAAAGGATACGTCAACAAGATTGTCGCCTACAACGACAACTCGCTCGACGTATACATCAAACCCGAACATGCACCCGAAGTGCTGAAAATCCCGGTTGAGAAAATCGGCAGAAGCCCGATGGTCAATACACGCATCGGCTCGACCGACAGCCTGGAAGAGTTCCTGAAAGAGGAAAAGGCCAACCACCCCGACCGGGCAGACATCACCATCGACTATCAGGAGAAGAGCAACTACATGATGTCCATCCTCATCAACCTGCTCCCCTTCATCCTCATCATTGCCATCTGGATGTTCTTCATGCGACGCATGGGCACCGGCTCAGGCGGTGGGTCCGGCGTGTTCAACGTCGGCAAGTCAAAAGCACAGCTCTTTGAGAAGGGAAGCGCCAACCGCGTGACCTTCAAGGATGTTGCCGGACAGGCGGAAGCCAAGCAGGAGGTGCAGGAAATCGTGGACTTCCTGAAGAAGCCCCAGAAATACACCGAGCTGGGAGGTAAAATTCCCAAGGGTGCCTTGCTGGTAGGTCCTCCGGGAACAGGTAAGACCCTGCTCGCCAAGGCTGTGGCGGGTGAAGCCGACGTTCCGTTCTTCTCCATCTCCGGTTCGGACTTCGTGGAGATGTTTGTCGGCGTAGGTGCATCACGCGTGCGTGACCTTTTCCGTCAGGCGAAAGAGAAGTCGCCGTGCATCATCTTCATCGACGAAATCGACGCCGTGGGTCGTGCCCGCGGCAAGAACCCGTCGATGGGTGGAAACGATGAACGCGAGAACACGCTGAACCAGTTGCTGACCGAAATGGACGGCTTCGGGTCAAACAGCGGTGTCATCATCCTGGCAGCGACCAACCGGGTGGACATCCTCGACAAGGCACTGCTGCGTGCCGGCCGCTTCGACCGTCAGATACACGTCGACCTGCCGGACCTGAACGAACGCAAGGAGGTCTTCGGTGTCCACCTCCGTCCCATCAAGATTGACAGCACGGTGGACGTAGACCTGCTGGCACGTCAGACCCCGGGCTTCTCGGGTGCCGACATCGCCAACGTCTGCAACGAAGCAGCCCTGATCGCTGCCCGCCATAACAAGAAGACGGTCAGCAAGGATGACTTCCTCTCTGCCGTCGACCGCATCATCGGCGGTCTGGAGAAAAAGACCAAGGTGATGACACAGAACGAGAAACGCACCATCGCCCTGCATGAGGCAGGACATGCCACCCTCTCGTGGTTCCTCGAACATGCCAACCCGCTCATCAAGGTCACCATCGTGCCCCGCGGACGTGCCCTGGGTGCAGCCTGGTACCTGCCGGAAGAACGTCAGATTACCACCAAGGAGCAGATGCTCGACGAGATGTGTGCCCTCCTGGGCGGACGTGCTGCCGAGCAGCTCTTCGTCGGCCATATCTCCACCGGAGCCATGAACGACCTGGAACGTGTGACCAAACAGGCCTACGGCATGATTGCCTATGCCGGCATGAGCGACCGTCTGCCGAACCTCTGCTACTACAACAACGACGAGTATGCGTTCAACAAGCCTTACAGTGAGAACACGGCGCAACTCATCGACGAGGAAGTGAAGAAGATGGTGGAAGAACAATACGAACGTGCCAAGGCTATCCTCTCCGAACACAAGGAAGGCCACAACCGGTTGGCAGACCTGCTGATGGAACGTGAAGTCATCTTCGCGGAAGACGTCGAGCACATCTTCGGCAAACGTCCGTGGGCCTCGCGTTCGGAAGAAATCCTTGCCGACTCTGAGCCGCAACCGGAAGAGACAGAGACTCCCGCACAGACGGACGACAAGTCCGCCCAACCGGAACCGTCGGCTGAAAAGAAGCCCGAAGACACAGCCATCGACCGGAAGATAGCCGAGGGCGAAGCTACGGAAGTGAAAGAATAACCAAAACACAAACGCTGTGAACAATCTCATACAAAGAAGCATCACGGGCATACTGTTTGTCGTCCTCCTCATCGGCGGCATCCTCTATAGCCCGTTTACATTCGGACTGCTGTTCGCCCTCATCACGGGCCTCTCTCTGTGGGAGTTTGCCCGGCTGGTGAACAGCAAGAAAGACGTATCGGTCAACCCGTTCATCACCACCATGGGCGGTGTGCTGCTGTTCCTTGCCTTCTTCTGCTACTGCACCGAGGCATCGGACGCCCGCATCTTCATCCCCTACCTGCTGATTCTGATTTATCTGTTTGTGAGCGAACTTTACCGCAAACAGAGCAGTCCCCTCAACAACTGGGCGTACTCGTTCCTGAGTCAGATTTACGTGGCCTTGCCCTTTGCCTTGCTTTGTGTGCTGGCGTTCCAGCGTAACACCGACCTGTCGGAGAGCTCACCCGTCAGCTTCAATGCCATCCTTCCGCTGTCCGTCTTCATCTTCAACTGGAGCAACGACACGGGAGCCTACTGCACAGGCATGCTGTTCGGCAAGCATCGTCTCTTTGAACGCATCTCGCCCAAGAAGTCGTGGGAAGGTTCGATTGGCGGAGGGGTCATCTCCATCCTTGTCTCACTGGTCATGGCACACTTCTTCCCCTTCCTCACGGCGGCACAATGGGTAGGCTTTGCACTGACCGTCGTGGTCTTCGGCACATGGGGCGACCTGGTGGAGTCGCTCATGAAACGTCAGCTGGGCATCAAGGACTCGGGCAACATCCTTCCGGGTCACGGCGGCATGCTCGACCGTTTCGACAGCACCCTGCTGGTGGTTCCTGCGGTAGTGCTCTACCTGCAGGCAATCAGCCTCTCCTGACTCCATTCCATCTCCATAGATTCATCTTTCCGACGCGGACGATACAGGCTCCGTCTTTCTTGACGCAACAAGAGACGACGCGACCTGCATCGTCCGCGTCCGCTGTTTCCGGAAGGAGATGTCAAGACTTTTATCAATCGCTCCTATTTTTATCACCGTCCAACGGAAAGTCAATCAAAAGATTTCCTACATTTGCAGAAGCTACCTTGCTATTTCTGATTACTAACCTTATAATTCACACGAATTGACTATGGAACAACTGTGCACGCATAAACTGCCCGTCGACATCGTGTTTCACCCGTCCTGGTGGAACAAACATACAGGCATCGTTTTCGATGAAGATTTCTTTTACAATCCCCTCCGCCGTGTGGAAGATGAATGCCGCATGGAACAGGAACTGCACGACCGCTTCGGCGAATACGGTCTGGGAGCAGACTATGACAAGGACCTGCCTCAGATAGGTGCCGTCCATCTGGCTGCCGGCTACCTGCTCTCGGAGATGCTGGGGTGCAGCATCGAATACACAGCCAACTCGGCACCGCAAGTCATCTGCGCCCATCGGGAAGGCTTCGAAGTGGACGAAGAGGCTGCCTTCCAAAGCCCTGCCTTCAAGAAGCTCCAACATCTCATTGAAGAGCTGAAGGCCAAGTACGGCTATGTCTGCGGCGACATCAACTGGGGAGGCGTCCTCAACCTTGCCATCGATCTCAAGGGCGAGAGCATCCTGATGGACATGATTATGGAACCGGAAAAGACCAAAGCCTACTTTGCTGCCATCGCACGAGTCGTGGAGCGCTTCTTCACCTATATATATAGTGAGACAAAAACAACCTCCATCTCGGTCAACCGGCTCGCACGCCTGCTCGACGCACCGCTCTATCTCCACTCGGAATGCTCGCACACGATGATATCCACCGAGGACTACCACGACTACCTGCTGCCCATCGATGTGGAATGGAGCATGAAGTACCGTCCCTATGGCATCCACTACTGCGGCAAAGACCCGCACCGGCACGCCGAGAACTTCGCCAAGGTGCCTCATCTGGACTTCCTCGACCTGGGCTGGGGAGGTGATGTACACCTCCTGCGCGAGGCGCTGCCCAACACCTTCTTCAACATCCGTCTGAACCCCGTGGAACTGAACAGCTACACCCGTAGCGAACTGGAAGGCATCATCAAGGAACGTGTGATGCAGTCGAAAGATCCCTACCTGACCGGTATCTGCTGCATCAATATGGACGACAAGGTACGCGACGAACAGGTACGTGCCATCTTCGACATTGCCGAGGAGTGCCGGCAAACCTTGTTCAAAGACTGATGGAACGGAGGACAATGGAAGATACATTCGACGCTTCACTCGCCGACTCACAGGCGACCGCCGTCACCCCACTCAGTCCGGCAGCGTTTGACTTTGGGGCCTATGCTGACTATGCCGCCCGACTCGAAGAACGTTGCAAGGCTTTCTGGGAAGCCCCGTCAGGCGTACTGGTCTACCGGCGCATGCGTGTGCAGGAAGTCTTTGCCGGCGACTGCCGGAACATGGAACATTCCCTCCACTGGCAACTCGGTGCCCTGAAACAAAGCATGGCTTTCGATGCCGACGTCCCCAACTTCCTCGAGCCGTGGTATGGACTGGGGACCGTAGCGGCCGCTTACGGATTCGGCTACGTCTGGGAGAAAGACCTGGCTCCGGCAGTAGACGGCAAATTCCCGTCCACCGCCGAGCTGCTGGCTGCCCCCTTCCGTCCGGTGGAAGAGACGGAAACAGGCAGACACACGCTCCGCATGATACAGTATTTCCTGGAGGAGACCCAAGGACGCCTGCCCCTGTCCTACTGCGACGTCCAGTCACCCCTCAACACCCTGAGCAACATCATCGACTCCAACCAGTTCTACCTGGACTTCTACCTCGATCTCGACTCGATGCGGCAGGCCATGGAGCGTACGGCAGACCTGCTCATCGATTTCACCCGCACCCAGCAACGCCTCATCGGCGATGCCCTCGTGAAACCGGGACACGGGTTTGCCTCCAGCCGCATGTTCGACGGACTGGGCATGAGCGATGACACCGTCACCATGCTTTCGCCCGACCTGTACACCGGTATGGCCGTCCCCGCCATGGTCAAAGCCGGCAATGCATTCGGCGGTACGGTGTTCCACTCCTGCGGTAACTGGAGCGACAAGAAGGGCGACATCGTGTCCATCCCCGGCATCCGCATGGCGGACGGAGCCTTCTCCAAAGCGACTGACCCCGGCGCCAATCCGACCGATGGCTTTGCCGACACCTTCGCCGGTACCGGTGTCATACTGAATGCCCGCATCGTCGGCACACCGGACCTGATAGAGGCCAAAGTCAAGAAACTCTGGAAGCCGGGCATGAAACTCATCGTCGTCACCTACTGCCCCACCCCCGAGGAACAGGCTGAAGCCTACCGGCGTATCCATGCCGTCTGCCAGTAGACCGGCAACCGCACCCCTACACAAACGACGCGGATTTCCCGCCGCCCCGCAACCGGGGTCCGACAGAAAGTCCGCGTCGTCCGTTTTTTCAGACAGTCACCTGCCCCGGGTCAATTCACCCGGATGCCCCGTGCCATCTCGTCGGCAACCACTGCCATCATGCCTTCGACCTGGGCAAGAGCCAGCATACGCCCGTGGAACGAATAGCCGGCATTGTATCCCTTGTCCTCGTCGCCCAGCATCATGCGTCCGTGGTCCACTCGCATGGGCAGACCGGGATTCTCGCGTTCAAAGATGCGGATGAGGTCAATCAGATGCCCACGTCCGCTCAGGTGAGTACTCTCGATGAAATTGCCGCCGGGCATGGCTTCCGTGCTGCGCAGATGCACGAAATGCGTCCGCCGTGCAAACTGACGCGCCAGCTCACGGGTGTCATTGTGTGTCCCTGCACTCAACGAACCGGCACAGAACGTCAGCCCGTTATGAGGATTGTCCACCGCCTCCAGGAACCAGCGGATGTCCTCTTCGTTGGTCACGATACGCGGAAGACCGAGTATCTGGAACGGAGGGTCATCGGGATGCACGCACATGTTCACCCCATACTCCTCGCACACGGGCATGATGGCTGCCAGGAAATAGCGCATGTTCTCGCGCAACGCAGCACGGTCGATACCCTCATATTGTGCCAGCAACCGGCGGAAGATGGCGACAGGATTCTTGTCCCCCTCACGGATGTTCCCGTTGACAAAGCCTTGCGTCTTCACGATGATGGTGTCGACCAGCTCGTCCTTTTCTGCTTCCGTGATGGTCCGGTCAAGCTCCGCCACCCGGCGCAGCTCCTCTTCCGTATAGTCTGCCTCTGCCCCCGGCCGTGCCAATATCTTCGTATCAAAATAAGCGAAACGGATGCGGTCATAATAGAGCGAACTGGTCCCGTCGGGCCATGGATGCTGCAAGTCCGTGCGCACCCAGTCAATCACCGGCATAAAGTTGTAGCAGACGGTTTTCACCCCGCAACGCCCCAGGTTGGCAAGACTCACCTTGTAATTCTCGATCAGCTGTTCGCGCTCCGGTCCTGCATACTTGATGGCTTCACACACCGGCAGACTCTCCACGACCGACCAGCGCAAACCGTGCGCTTCAATGTACGACTGCAAATCGCGGATAGCCTCTTCGGTCCAAACTTCACCGTTGGGCACATCGTGCAGTGCCGTCACGATGCCCTCCACGCCAATCTGGCGCAACATCGAAAGCGTGATGGGATCTTTCTTCCCAAACCAACGCCATGTCTTTTCCATCATAATGTTCTATCTGTATGTAGTAATTAAATCCTCTTGAGAAACATCTCGTCGTAGTATGCACAAAAATACAGCTATTTCCCCACAAACGCACAGGGACGGCAGACGAAATGTGTCCCCGTCCCTGAAACCGGCAAAAAACAGCAGCGAAAGGAAGAGCCCCTTTCTTACAACCGTCCCAATGACCGTGCTCTTCCTGTTCGCTGCCGGATTCTTCTACTGTCAGAAGTCGTCCTCTCCCTCACCGGGGAAATCACGCGGACGTTCCGGACGCCGCTGGCGGGGAGCCTCCCGACGCTCGCGACGCGCCTGTTCGTCTTTCTCAAATGCCGCAAACTGCTCGGCTGTCAGAATCTCCTGCAATGCTTTCCGGTAAGCCTCTTCCCGCTCTTTCATCTTCTCGAACAGGTTCTTTCCCTGTTCCTTCATTGTCTTCTGATACGCCTTGCGTGCCTCCTTGTCCATCTTCCGGAGTGAGTCACGGGAGATACGTGGCGGACGCTGCTGCATCATCTGCTCCATTTGCTGCTTGTTCAGTTCAAAGAGACGGTTGGTCTGCTCCTGGTTCAACCCATACTTCTGCACCATGTAAGCTGTACGCTGTTCCGCCATCTCTTCCGGTGACAGACGTTTGCCGCGTTCCGGACGCTGCGCTTCCGCCTGAATGCC
>ENA-OPTB01000110-OPTB01000110.1-human-gut-metagenome-genome-assembly--contig:-NODE-110-length-82429-cov-7.546665_pt1 | contig 82429 bp, 68 predicted proteins | sample MGYA00241810_ERZ501911 | MGnify/ENA primary metagenome ERZ501911 (study PRJEB25962, sample SAMEA2042304) | human gut metagenome | biome: human gut; feature: human-associated habitat; material: faeces... | reverse complement strand
CACATGAACTTGCCTTTCAGTTCTGGCAAGGCAAACCGAGGAAAATCATCTATGACCAGGACAAGATTTTCATCCATCGTGAGAACCTTGGCGACTACATCCTGACAAAAGCATTCCATGTATTTGTCAAGGAACAGCATTTCCAACCGGTATTTTGCCGGAAGGCAGATCCGGAATCGAAGGGCAAGATTGAGAATGTCGTGAAATACGTGAAAAAGAATTTCCTCTTTGGCCGTACCTTTCACGACATAGAAACGCTCAACCGGGAAGGTCTTGCCTGGCTGGACCGTACCGGAAACGGGAAAGAACACGGCACCACCCGTCTGGTTCCGGCAGAAGAATTCAAGCAGGAGCAGACTTGTCTGCTGCCTTATCACGGTATTCCTCACTGCCCTCCTGAATGCATGGAAAAACACAAGATGAACAAGGACAATACACTGTATTACCATGGCAACTATTACAGCCTGCCCTGGGGAACCTACCGTGACGGGAACAGCTTCGTCTGGCTCCAGGAAAGCAACGGATACCTTGAAGTGTTCAACAAGGATACCGGCAAGCTCATTTGCCGCCACCGGGTGATTCCCGGAAAAGGGCAGCTCGTGAAAGACCCGTTACATGGCAGGACCCCTGAATATTCGGAAGAACAGACCGAGCTGTTACTGAAACATACCCGCGGCAATCCCATAGTGCGGTCCTGGCTGCGAACCCTGAAGGAGGACAAGCCCCGGTATTACAGGGACAACCTGAAAGTGCTGTTGCGTGCAGCCTCCCTGTATGACAAGACCGTCCTAGTGCAAGCAATAGCCAACTGTTCCAGTTTGAAGATCTACAACGCCAATACTGTAATCAGCCTGTGTGAGGCAATCAAGGATGGCAAGTATGAAAACAACAAGGAACTCCTCGATAGTCTCACAGACCATCTGAACCAATACGACAGATTGTTTATTAATACAAACCTACAAAAAGAAACAGACAGAAATGAAACACTATGAACTGATTCATGAGTACGCGTCCCGGCTCAGGCTCCACCACCTTGACAAAGAGCTTGACAGCCTGATAAACCGTGCCCAGGAGAACAAATACACGTATGCAGAGTTCCTTGCCGCGGCACTGGAAGTGGATGCCCACGAGAAGCAGGGACGCGACTACGGGAGAAGGATGGCGGCAGCCCATCTGCCGGCACGTCATTCCCTGGAATTATACGATACGGACGCCGTATCCGGAATTACAGAAAAACAGTTGAAGGAACTGAGAGACCTGGCATGGATGCGTCAGGCTTACAATCTCATCATACAAGGAGGTTCCGGTACCGGCAAGACCTTCCTTGCAGCCGGACTTGTTGCCGATGTGATACAGCAGGGCGGCAGGGGATACCTGGTCACCCTGACAGAACTGATGAACTGCCTTCGTTTAAAGGACAGTGTAGAAAAAGCAGGAAGGATGTACAGGCGTCTGCTCACGGCAGACATCCTTGCCATTGACGACATCATGCTCTGCGGGCTGACAAAAGAAGAAACGATGCTTCTATTCAGCCTGGTGAATGAGTTGACCGGTAAGACGTCCATCATCATCACCTCGCAACGTCTGTTGACCGATTGGGCAAAAAGATTGGAAGACGAAGTGCTGGCAGCCGCTATTCTGGACCGGTTGCTGGAGCGAAGTGAAGTCATACAGCTAATAGGCAACAGTTATCGTTTGGAAAACAGGCAGACGTTTTTTCAAGAACCATAAAAATTTTATAGTTAAATTATGTATAAATTAGTCCGATATCTAAAATTCATCGTACTTTTGAACATCTACAACCAAGATGCAAAAGCGTCGCATCTAAAATTACGAAAAAACGTTCCACTGCTAATTACCATTTTCAAACTATATTGTTTGACGCCTCAAACTATATTGTTTGGCGCGCGAAACAATATTGTTCCGGGCACGTTTTGTCTGTTTTTCGAAAATGAAATGTATAGTTTTCTAAAATCAAAGGCTTTTTCCGTGCGTTTTGTTTGCAATCATTCACGTTTCGTCTCCAGATTATCGGATTTTTGAAAAGTACGCGTTAGCTGAAAAGGACGATTGAACGAAATCTGTCAAGCAGAAGAAGGGAAATGGTTGCTTTTTGGTAAAAGGGTAAACACAGGCTGCCCTTCCGCAAAAAAGATTCGGGGAGAGGGTATCCATTTGTCCGTACGGAGTGTTTTATGAGTAAACATCCGAAAATTTTTAATCTTTAAACGCTACCGATATGCAATTAATTTTTAGAAAGAGGAGGAAACGGCTACACGTCCGTCTGCTGACGTGGGTCTGCCTCATCCTGTTCCAGGCAGCAGCCTACGGACAGTCTCTCGACCAGGGGAATCCCATCACCTATTCTTGTAAAGACGAAAACCTGGCTGATGCCCTCCGTCAGCTGGAACGTCTGTCGGACTTCTACCGTCTACAATTCACGTATGAGGATGTGGCAGACTACCGGACCAGCCTTACGCTGAACAAAGCCACCATGAGCGAAGCGCTGCAGGCAGCCCTGCAAGGGACAGAGCTGAAATTCGGTGTGGAGGGACGGTTTATCCAGGTATTCCGGAAGCAACCGCCCAAGGCGGGACAGGAGAACGCCGTGAGCGGTACGGTCGTCGATGAGACGGGTACACCCATGGTGGGAGTTGCCATCCGCAGACAGGGCAGCAAGGACGGGGTTGTCACCGACCTCGACGGACACTTCACCCTGCCGCTCCCCACAGGACAAGCCATCCTGGAAGCGACGTTCATCGGCAAAAAGACCGTGACGCGCAAGGTGCGCCGGGGCGAAGAGGTGAAACTGGTCCTGGAGGATGACTCCCAACTGATGGACGAGGTGGTCGTCACCGGATACCAACAGCTGGACCGCCGCCACCTGACCAGCGCGGTAACTTCCGTCAAGATGGACGACATACGGGTGCTCGGTACCAGCAATCTGTCGCAAATGCTGGAAGGGAAGATTCCGGACATGATTGTCAGCACCAACAGCAGCGACATCAACGCCACTCCCCGGCTGCGCATCCGGGGCACGTCGACCATCATCGGAAACCGGGAACCGCTGTGGGTGGTCGACGGCATCATCGTGACAGACCCGGTGGAACTCTCGCCCGACGTACTCAACGACCCGGACTATGTGAACCGTATCGGTAATGCCATCTCGGGCATCAACCCGCAGGACATCGAACGCCTCGACGTCCTCAAGGATGCCGCTGCCACGGCACTCTATGGAACGAAAGCCGCCAACGGCGTCATCGTCATCACGACGAAGAAGGGACGGGTCGGAAAGCCGACGGTGTCCTACAGCGGACAGGCTACCTTCCGCCGTCGCCCCTACTACAGCGACCCGCGCATCGACCTGATGGACTCCAGGGAGCGCATCGGGTTCTCGCAACACCTCGTCGACATCCACTACGACTATCCGTCGAACATGCCTCCCGTCGGCTATGAGGCAGCCCTGAAGAAACTCTACAACAGGAACTACACGGAAGAGGAGTTCCAGGCTGAGGTGGCACGCCTGCAGACGATGAACACCGACTGGTTTGACATCCTGACGCACAATTCCTTCTCCCAGAACCACAACGTGAGCATCTCCGGCGGTTCCAACAACATCCGCTACTATGGATCGGTGGGATATACCGACGAAAACGATGTCGTGAAGGGAACGACCAACCGCCGCTATACGGGGAACATCAAGCTGAACATGGTGCTCAGTCCCAAGTTTCAGGCAGAGTTCAGTCTGAGCGGATACCAGAGCGACAAGAAGTATCCCCAGACGAGCCTCAACCCCATCGATTATGCCTACAACACCAGCCGCGCCATCCCGGCATACAACGAGGATGGCTCGTACGCCTTCTACAAGAAGCCTGCCAGTGACACCAGCTACATGGACTTCAACATCCTGAACGAGCTGGCCAACAGCGGACAGAGCCAGAGTACCAACGGACTGACCGCCACCCTGAACCTGCGCTACGACGTGACCGACTGGGCATTCATCAACGCCATCCTGTCCGGGACGACCACACGCTCCGGTCTGGAAGGCTATTGGGGTGAACGCTCGTTCCACGTGGCAGCCTTGCGCAAGTGTGAGTATGGAGAAGTGCCGCCCAAAGACCGGAGCGAACTGCCCTACGGCGGAGAGCTGAACACACAATCCACCTCCAACAAGAGTTACACCGCCCGTCTGCAAGGCAACATCAGCAAGACACTCGGCAGTGACGGACAGCACTACCTGAACATCGCCCTGGGTGCTGAGGCACAGTCCTCCCACTACAACTCCTACGCCAACACGGAACGGGGTTACTATCCCGACCGTGGACGCAGCTTCGTGGAAAATCTCACCAATGACTACCAGCAATACAATGCCTGGCTGCTGGGAAACCATCCCACCATCACAGACAACCGCACGAACTTGCTGGCAGCCTATGCGACAGCATCCTACAGTTTTCGCAACTTTTTCACCGTGAATGCCAATGCACGGTACGACGGCTCCAACCAGTTCGGCAGCCGGAGCAACGAGAAGCTGCTCCCGGTGTGGTCCGTGTCCGGCATGGTCGACCTGAGCGAAGTCTTTCCCCTGAAGAAAGCGTGGGACCAGATAGACGGCCTCACCTTCAAAGCCTCCTACGGCGAACAGGGAAACATGCTCAACGGACAAAGCCCCGAACCCATCCTGAAGAAAGGTTCCATGAACTCCTATTACAACGAACTGACCTCGACCATCTCGACTTTCGCCAACCCGGACCTGCGGTGGGAAAAGACGCGTACGGTCAACCTCTCGCTTGAAGGCTCCTTCTTCCGGAACCGCGTACAGCTGCAATTCGAGTATTACCACAAGCGTACGGGCGATGCCTTCATGAACAAGGTGATTTCCGATGTCAACGGCTTTGACTCCTACGTCATCAACTCCGGCACGATGGTGAACCGCGGCTACAACTTCAATGCAACCTTTGTTCCTGTCCGCACCCCGTCGTTCAACTGGATTCTGTCAGGCTCCCTCTCCCACGTGACCAATGAGATGCTGACGGCTCCGGGCTCCCAAGCCTATACGCTGGATTCGTTCCTCTCCGGCGAAGCTGTCGTCAAGGGATATGCCATCGGCACCTTCTGGTCTTACCGCTTCCTGGGACTGAATCCTCTGAACGGAGGTCCGTTGTTCGATGACGGAGAAGAGCGCATCAGCGAGCTGGAAACCATGTCGCCCTATGAGACCTATACGACCATCCTGGAACCCTCCGGTCCACGCGAGCCGACAGTCACCGGCAGCATCAACAACACCTTCACCTACAAAGCCTGGCGTCTGAATGTCGGGCTGTATTACAGCATGGGCGCCAAGACCCGCCTGTTCCGTGTGTTTGACAACTATGTCAACGGCTACTCATCGGAGAAGAACATGAACCGCGTCTTGCTGTCCGCCTGGCAGAAACCCGGCGATGAAGCGTACACACAGATTCCCGCCGTCATGGGCAAGGCATCCAACGGCTACTACGACTACTGGCGTCACTGGAGCTCGCTGTATTCCGGCGCCCGGTTCCATGAAGTGCCCTGGGACATGTATGACTACTCCAATGCCCGTGTGGCAAGCGGCAACTACCTGAAAGTACAAAGTCTCTCGCTGACCTACGAACTGCCCAAACGTGTCCTTGATGCCTGGAAGATGCAGCGCGTCGCCCTGACACTGGAGGCCACCAACCTCTACACCTTCTGCGACAGCCGACTGAAAGGACAGACACCGACCCAGGGCGGTTTCAGCGAAGTGCAGCTCACCGACACCCCGACCTACACGCTGGGACTCAACATCAACTTCTAACTTCTAATGACTGACCTTATGAAACACTATATCTGCTGCCTCCTGGCTCTCCTGAGCTGTGGCGCGTTCTCCGGCTGCTCCGACTTCCTGGAGGAACAGTCGCAAGACAAATATTACATCTCTTCCTATGCAGACCTGGACGAGCTGCTCATCGGCGACTGCTACCTCCGGACCAAAGCGTCCCAACCCCTCGCCTCGTCGCCCGACATCGGCTACTTCCTGCCGTATATCTGTGACGAAATAGAAGAGCAGAACGGCACCTTCTCGCAGACATTCGACGACCATGAATCCATCTTCGGCTACTTCACCTGGCAGGACCGTGTGGGTGCGACGGAAGATGATTCCGGCTTCAAATCGGAAAATGGTACGTGGAAAGAGACCTACCGCCTTATCAACGTAGCCAATAACATCATCAACGAAGTACCCAAGATTCCCCAGGCAACCGCACAGGAGAAAGCCGGCGCCCTCCGCGTCAACGGTGAAGCACACTTCCTGCGTGCCTTGTACTACTTCTGGCTAGTCAACCTCTACGCCAAGCCTTATCAACCCTCTTCCGCCCGAACGGACCTGGGAGTCCCCATCAAAGTATTCCCGGAAGTGAAGGACCAACGCTTCCGCCGCAACACCGTGCAGGAAGTCTACGACCAGATACTTGCCGACCTGCAGGTGGCTGAAAGCAGCCTGAACCAGTCAGAACCCCGCAAGACCATCTACCGGGCAGACAGCACGGCGGTCAACCTGTTGCTGAGCCGTGTCTACCTCTACATGCAACGGTGGGAAGATGCCAGCCGCTACGCCGACAAAGTCCTCCGGGCGCCCCACACCCAACTGGAGAACCTGAATACAGCCGAAGAAGCCTTCCTGCGCAAAGACAATCCGGAAGTCCTCTTCTCCATGGGCGGCTCGGACGTGACCTGCACCATGTGCAACAGCTGGAAGAGCTTCCGCGTGTCGCATGACCTCTACCAAACGTATGCCGACGAAGACCTGCGCAAGACGCAGTGGTGGTGGACGTATGAAGACTTCGTGGGTGACATCAAACCGAAAATGCCCTACAAGGCAACCGTTGAAACGACAAGTCAGGAATACTACTATTACGGCTACAACTGGGCTTCACAGGGAGCCTTGGCAGAAGTGTCCGACCGCTTCCTGTTCCGCACCGCCGAAGCTTATCTGAACAAGGCGGAAGCAGAAGCCTACCTGGGACACGACGGCATCGCCCGAGACATCATCAACCGGTTGCGCATGAACCGTTACCAGACAGGCAGCGACTACCAGCTGACAGAGAGTGGCGACAAGCTGATTGAAGCCATCCGCGACGAACGCCGCCGGGAACTGGCACTGGAGGGGCATCGCTGGTTCGACCTGCGCCGCTATGCCGTGTGCGCCGTGCATCCCCAATCGAAAGAAATCGTGCATGAATACACACTGTTCGAGAGCCGCAACTCCACCACCATGACAGAACGGCGACGCTATGTGCTGAAGGCGAATGACCCCGCCTACACCCTGCCTATCCCCAACGAGGTGCTGGAGTTCAACACCGGCATGCAGAACAACGAACATCCCCGTCGTGACTACACACTCATCCCTATCCATTAACCCTAGAAGATAATCCGTATGAAACCATATACCTTCTACTTGGCCGGTCTGCTGACCCTGGGAGCATTGGGCTCCTGCAGCGACGACGACGTCCTCTCCGGAGAGACCGACCCCCGCAGCTCCTATTTTATGCCCGACGAGCAAGATACCAGCGCCGAAGCTGAACTCCGCAGGCAGTTCTTTGCCAAGGAGGGGAGCTACCTGCTCTTCAACGACACCCTGCGCTACGAACCGTTGGGCGTCGACCGCTACGGAGAGACGCAATACCTCCTCGAAAAGCTTGACCTGGACTATGTCATCGGCGGTGTGCGTTCCTCCAAGAAGTATCACTTCGTGTTCCTGAACACCGACCGTGAAAAGCAGGATGCAGTCAAATTCCTGCAAGCCTATGTACTTCCCCACCTCAGCACCCGGCTACGCCCCTACTCCTGGTTTGTCCTGAAGACACTGACGGAAGAGTTTTTGAATGACTTGACCGAGCTGAAGACTTTTGCCGGAGAAAGAGCGACCGCCATTGCCGTGGGAGACATCTCAATCGCCACGGACGAAGACAAGCTGTCTCTGTCCAGGGAAATCATGACAACCGTCATGGGCAACATCCTCTCGGGCGTCGACAAGCCCATGACTCCGTTCTATGAACCGGGCAACGGGCTCTACGGAAATTACTTCGACTATGAGACCGACGAGGACAATATGGAGACCCTGTTGCAACACGGTTTCCTCGTACGTGGACTCAGCATCTGGAGCAATGCTGAAGCCAACGGGATTTATCCCAAGCAGGTACAGGATGTGACCTCCTACGTCAAGCTCTGCCTGAGTTCCACCCCCGAAGAAGTGCACCGACAGTATGCCGACTATCCTTTGGTTCTGAAAAAGTTTGAGATTATCAACACACTCATTTATCAATTGGGATACATCCCTGAATAATTTATCGACCGATTATGAAACTAGTACAAATCAGTTGTCTCTGCCTGGCTGCTCTGCTTGCAGCCTGTCAGGACGACAAGGAAGAATACCTGCCGAATGTAAAGCCTGAGGCTTCCGGCACTTTTGTGGACTCTCGGGACCAATATGAATACCACTGGGTACGCTTCGACGGACTCGATTGGACCGTAGAGAATGCACACTATGATACCGGGGAAGGCTCCTGCTTCATCTATCCGGAGATTCACGGAAGCTCGGTGACCTATTCGGAAGCCAACCTCCCCAAGTACGGTTACCTGTATACCTTTGAAGGAGCTAAAAAAGCTGCTCCGGAAGGATGGCGTCTCCCGACGGATGAAGACTGGAACCGCTTGGAGGCAGCCCTGGGCTCCTCCTCCGATAAACTCCAGCAATACGGTTGGAGAGGCGCAGCCGGACTCGCCATGCAACAGGATGAAGCCGACAGTGGACTCAACCTCCTCATGGGCGGCTATTACAACACCTATTTCGATGCCAACGGAGATGGCGCGAACTACCGCCATATAGGCAGCTTCGGCTATTTCTGGAGTCAGACGAAGGATACCAGTAAGGAGGGCGAATACTACTTCTACCGCAAGGTAATGTACGACCGTCCGCAAGTTTACCGAGAAAGTATCAATATCCAGAATTACTACCTGAGCGTCCGTTTCGTACGCGACGCGCAATAAAAACCATCATGAACAAAAAAATCCATGCAGGCCTGCTGGGCGGACTGCTGAGTCTCTCCGCCCTCCATGCCCAAGAAACGACATTCGTGGTAGAGGGCAATATCGCGAATCTGCCCGACGGGGTGGAGGTATCCATTCTTACTGGAGAGACAATGCCCAGCAAGACTCTTGCCACAACCACGGCAAAGGACGGACATTTCCGTCTGACGGGTGCCATCGACCGTCCTCAGCTATGCACGCTCATCACCAACAACCTGAAACAGACAGAGCAACGAGGATGGAGCAACGACTCCATCCAGTGGAGCTACACCTCCTTCTTCCTGACTGCCCCGGAACAGCAGGTCCGGGCGGAACGCTATCCGTATGCCAGCGAGAAAAACTACAACTTCACGTTTGACATCGTGGGTGGAAAGCCACAAGCCGACTTCACAGCCTACCAGCGCTTGCTGGCCAACTACCGTCCGGAGGAAGAAGAACAGGCACAATGGGAGTTCATCCGTACGAATCCGACTTCGCCAATCGCCGTCTACCTGGCCAACCAACTGCTGGAACGGGGATATAAGCTCACCACGGAGCAGGTGGATTACCTGGCTGCACACATCCGTGTTCCGGAAGCACCGGAACGGATGAGAGAGTTCAACGAAAAGCTGCAATATGCCCGGCATACCACCCGGGGTGCAGCATTAGTCAATCTGGACCTGACCGACCTGCAAGGCAAGACGACGACTCTGAAAGATATTCTCCCCAAGGGGAAATGGGTCATCGTGGATTTCTGGGCATCATGGTGCGGCATGTGTCTGGCCGCCATGCCCGAACTGCGGGAAGTGGAGCGACAGTATGCCGACCGGGGATTGACAGTCCTCGCCGTCTCCTGTGATGAAAAAGAGTCAGCATGGCGCAATGCAGTTGCCAAAAAGCACATGCCCTGGCAACAGTACCGCCTCACCCAACAGGGATTCAATGACTTCTTCCACAAGTATCAGGTTGGGAACGGCGTGCCCTACCTGCTCTTCATCGCCCCCGACGGAAGGGTGGTACAGGCAGCCTCCAATCCGCAGGACATCAAACGCCTGCTCAGCGAGCATATCCACTAAACTAAGAACAGACTCTTATCACATAAACTTATGAAAAATAAAAAGTTATTAGGCGTAGCAGCCTGCATCGGACTGCTGACCTGGACAGGGTGCCAATCGTCCAAAGGATACATCATTGAAGGCACCGTAGACAATGCCGCCGACGGCGACACCGTAGAACTGATTTACTTCGATGGTATGCAGCCACAAATCGTACAAACCACACTTGTTAAAGACGGGAAGTTTGTTCTAGAGGGAAAACAAGATACAGCCGCCATGCGATACCTGTCCTATCGTCCGATAAAGGGAGAAGGCACGTCCGTGGAACTCGTGTTGGAAAATGCCCGACTCAGCGTCCATCTCACTCCGGGCACCTATCAATATGACATCAAGGGGTCTCCTGCCAATGAACGGTGGGCAGCCTTCCACAACGAAGACGAGCAGCTCTGCGGACAATCCATGGACATCTACCATGCCTTGCAAGACTCGACACTGACACCTGACAAACGTGCCGAACTGGAACAGCAGGACCGGGACCTGTCCGCCAAGATAGAACAGCTCCGCATCGACTTCGCACGGAAGGAGATTCAGACAGCAGCCGGTGCCTATACGCTGCAAATGTTCGGCGACCGCTTCCCGGATACCACCGTCGTGAACCTCATCGGTCAAGTCCCTCCCATGTACATGACGGCAGAACTACAAGGCATCAAGGAACAATATGAACAGATGCAACGCACCGCTATCGGGCAACCCTTCACGGACTTCACCATGCAAACACCCAATGGAGAGAAGCTCTCCATAACCGACATTGCAAAGGCACACAAAGTAACCATGATTGACTTCTGGGCAAGCTGGTGCGGACCGTGCCGGGCAGAGATGCCTCACGTAAAAACAGCCTATGAGAAGTTCCACAACCAAGGCTTTGAAATTATAGGAGTCTCATTGGACAACAATGCCGAAGCCTGGAAGAAAGCCATCGACCAGCTCAAACTGTCCTGGCCGCAAATGTCTGACCTGAAAGGTTGGGACTGTGAAGGCGCCCGGCTCTATGGGGTCAGCGCCATCCCTGCCACCGTACTTATCAAAGACGGCAAGATTGTAGCCCGTGACCTGCGGGGCGACAGTCTGATGACCCTCCTCCCCACACTTCTGAAATAAGCAACGGTTCCGAAGCTCTATATAAACAAGACACCCACACATCGGGCAAGCCTTCCGGCAGACCTCCTGTGCGGGTGTCTTGTTGTATCTGACTGATAAGAGAGTCGTCACTCGACCACCAGGTTCACCCCCTCCTTCCGGACCTTGAATTTGCGCAAGCGGTTCAGATAGTCGACCAGCTGCTCCACATCCTCGTTGCGAGAGGCGCTGAAGTGTACCCGGTAATCCAGGTATGACGCATTGCGGAACACGACACCCAGGTTGTACCAGCGTCCGACCTCACGCAAGATGGTCTTGAGAGGCGCATCATCAAAATAGAAGAAACCCTGCACCCACTGAGTCACTGCAAACGTGTCAACCGCATGCACATCGACCACCTGACCGGCTTCGTTCCAGCAAGCCTCCTGTCCGGGTTGCAGACGCGCCACAGCCTCATCCGTTCCGGGCTGCATCACTTCCACACTACCTTTGACCAGCGACACATGTGCCTCCTCGTCCCGGTAATTCCGGAAGTTGAATTCCGTACCCAGCACACGCACCTTCAGGCGGTCCGTCTCCACATAGAACGGTGCACGTTCATCGTGTGCCACCTTGAAGAAGGCCTCTCCGTGCAAGACTACCCGACGCTCCTGCTCCGTAAATGCTGACGGGAACTCGATGGTGCTCTCGGCATTCAGCCATACCTCCGAACCATCGGGGAGAATCACCTTAAAGTCCATTCCCCGGGGAGTGGACAGCTTCTGCAAGGTCCCGGTTTGCTCCCGAAGCCTTCCTGCCGTTCCAGCTTCTTCCTTCGACAGCTCATCGGCTGATGCCGCCAGTCGGTAAGACAACGAATCGTGTCCCGTCAAGTCCACCACTCCGTCAGCATCGTGCAGGACCACCTGTTGGGGCATCCGCTCATACTGCATGGCAACCACGTCATGTACAGCCTGCAAGCGAGGTTCTACCCAGGCATCATAGCCCATCATGCCAATCCACATTGCCGCCGCTCCAGCCAGCGCAGCCACCCATATCTGCCACGTGCGTCTTCTGGTTTCCAAACGTACAGGCTTTCTCTCGCTCCGGAACTGTTTCCAGGCAGCCTCAGCATCCGGACGGGGACGCGTATGCCTGTCGTGAGCCATGCGAGCCCACACCACGCAACGGGCTTCCTCCTCTGTCAACTGACGCTCCGCCTCATCTGGGCCGTTTCCGGCAGGCTGTGTTGTCAGTCTGCCTGCCTGTTCCTTTTTATCATCTGTATCCATACTAATCAGATTTATCTATAAAACACCCCATTCACCGGAAGAGACACCCGGTCAGTCTGTCTTTTTCTTATTAAAAACAGCTCTTAACATTGCAAAAGCTTTGTTCATGTGCTTGTGGACCGCGCTGACACTGATGTTCAGTTCATCGCCCACCTCCTTGTATTTCCGACCTTCAAAGTAACACTGTTCAAAGATGAAACGGGTCTGACTGGTAAAGCTGTCCATAACCCGGTCAATCTCCCGCAGCCGTGCTTCCTTCTCAGCCTCATCCTCGTCCATGGCTTCCACTTTCATAGCCAGGAAATAATCCTGATACTTACCTTCTATAACCTTATGGCGCAAGTGGTTCATACAACGATTCCGTACACTCCGAAACAGGTAAGCGTCCAAGTTCTCATTACGCAACCGTTCATAGTGCACCCACAATTCGCCGAATACATCACTCACTACATCACGCGCCACCTCGGCATCTTCGACCCAATCGCACGCCGTGTAGTAGAGTCTGTCGTAATTCTTCCTGAACAAAGCCTCAAACTCTTGTTCGAAAGTATGTCTATCGTTTGATTTGTCCCGCATCGGTCAAGATTAAAGGAGGTTATAAGTTATGGGAGCAACAAATATACGTATTTCCTGAAACCGACCTGCATCCGATGCCCTGAAAAACAACCCGTCCCTTCATTTTCTTCCATTTGCCCCTTGAACTCCCTCCCCGACAGTATCTTCTTCCGGCAAACAAGGCGTCAAGTAACAACCGCTCCTTCCATGGACGGACCGGAGTGTAGCAGGAGACATTACAGCCCATTTGAAGAGACTGTTAAATCTGTCGAAATTCAGCGGACAATCCGTTGTTTTTGCCGTAACTTCGCTGCGCAATCATAACCAACCGACTATGAGTTTAAATATAGAACGAACCGACCGCAAACGTGTGGTCATTGTAGGTGGCGGCTTCGGTGGTCTGAAGCTTGCCAATGAGTTGCATAACTCCGGGTTCCAGGTAATCCTGATCGACCGCAACAATTACCACCAGTTCCCTCCCCTGATTTACCAGGTGGCGGCATCGGGACTGGAACCCAGCTCCATCGCGTTCCCCTTCCGGAAACTCTTCAAACGGAACAAGGACATCTATTTCCGCCTGGCGGAAGCAAGGGTCATCTGGCCCGAGAAGAAGCTGTTGCAGACTTCCATCGGCAAGGTGGAATATGACTACTTGGTGCTGGCAGCCGGCGCTACATCCAACTTCTTCGGCAACCAGGCCGTGGAACGGGAAGCCATCCCGATGAAGACACTCTCCGAGGCCATGGGCCTGCGCAATGCCTTGTTGGGCAACTTCGAACGGAGCATCACCTGCGCAACGGCTGAAGAACGCCGGGAACTGCGCACCATCGTGATTGTGGGAGGCGGTGCCACCGGTGTGGAGATTGCCGGTGCACTGGCGGAAATGAAGCGTTACATCTTCCCGAAGGATTATCCGGAGATGGACATGAGCGAGGTACGTGTCATCCTGATTGAAGCAGGCAGCCGTCTGCTGGCAGCCATGTCGCCGGTGTCGTCGGAGAAAGCCCGGAAGTTCCTGGAGCAGATGGGTGTGGAGGTGAGGGTGAATACCCGCGTGCTGGACTACAAGGACTATTGCGTGTGCCTCGAAAGCGGAGAGTCCATCCCGAGCCGTACGTTCATCTGGGTCAGCGGAATCCAGGCAAACATCGTAGAGAACATGCCTGCCGACTGCCTCGGCAGGGGAAGGCGAATCAAGGTTGACGCGTTCAACCGGGTGGAAGGCATGGACGACGTGTTCTGCATCGGCGACCAGGCACTCATGACAGCCGACGCCCGCTATCCCAACGGACATCCGCAGCTGGCACAAGTCGCCATCCAACAAGGACGTCTGTTGGCACGCAACCTGAAACGACTGGCTAAAGGTGAACCGATGCAACCGTTCGCCTACCGGAATCTGGGCACCATGGCGACCGTCGGACGAAACAAAGCCGTGGTGGAGCTGGGAGCGATGAAGTTCCAGGGATGGTTTGCCTGGGTGCTCTGGCTGGTCGTGCACCTGCGCTCCATCCTGGGCGTGCGCAACAAGATGAATGTGCTGCTCAACTGGATGTGGAACTACTTCACCTACGAGCATTCGTTGCGCTCCATCATCTATGCCAAGAAGGCGAAAGTGGTCATCGACCGTGAACAACGGGAAGCCACCGTACACCTGAAATAGGAAACAAAGGGGACAAGCAGACGAGGCAAATCACTCCAGACCTCATCAGCTTGTCCCCTTTCTTTATTAGTCAGCTCGTACTTATCGTCCCAGATACCAGTCGTACATACGGCGGACACCTTCCTCAATCTCGATGGTGTGGTGCCAGCCGAGAGCATGCAGCTTGCTCACGTCGGTCAGCTTGCGCAGGGTACCGTCCGGCTTCGACGCATCCCAACGGATTTCACCCTTGAAGCCCACCGTCCCGGCAATCAACTCAGCCAACCGGCGGATGGTAATCTCCTTGCCTGTACCAATGTTGATGTGGCAGTTGCGCACCTCTTGCGAACCGGGTGTATACGTATCTGCAAAATCGACATGCTCCATCACGAAGACCGTGGCATCTGCCATCTCTTCGCTCCACAGGAACTCACGCAGCGGCGTCCCCGTTCCCCACAGCGTCACCACGCCGGGAGCTATGCCATAGTGTGCCAGCACTGCGAGTATCTCTGTGTCGGCAGCAGAACCGTCGACACCCTCCACCGGACGGAGATTCAGGTCGTGCCGTACAGCCTCCCAGTTGCCTTCCGACAGGCAATGCGCCAGGTGAATCTTCCGCACCATGGCAGGCAGCACATGACTGTTTTCCAGATGGAAGTTGTCGTTCGGACCGTAGAGGTTGGTAGGCATCACGGCGATGTAGTTGGTCCCGTATTGCAAGTTAAAGCTCTCGCACATCTTCAGTCCGGCAATCTTGGCGATGGCATACGGCTCGTTGGTGTACTCCAGCGGTGAGGTGAGCAGGGCTTCCTCCTTGATCGGTTGCGGAGCCTCCCGCGGATAGATGCAGGTGCTGCCCAGGAAGACCAGCTTCTTCACCCCGTGACGATAGCTCTCGCCGATGACATTCTGCTGAATTTGCAGATTCTGCCAGATAAAATCGGCACGCTGATGCAGGTTTGCCCAGATACCTCCCACATGAGCGGCAGCCAGGATGACAGCTTCCGGCTGTTCTTCATCAAAGAAGCGGCGTACGGCAGCCCCGTCGAGCAAATCCAGCTCGGCATGAGTGCGCCCCACCAGCCGGGTATATCCTTTTTGCTTCAGGTTGTTCCAGATGGCAGAACCCACCAGTCCGCGATGTCCTGCCACATATATCTTTGTGTTCTTATCCATTTTTACGATTTCCAATTATCTCAATCACAGGTTCGCCTTCAGGTGCAGCTTCTTCACGAAACGCATGTCATGGGCAACCATGATACGCACCAGTTCGGCAAAGGACGTCTTTTGCGGATTCCAGCCCAGGAGTGTCTTTGCCTTGGTCGGGTCACCCAACAGCTGCTCGACTTCGCAGGGACGGAAATACTTCGGGCCGCCCTCCACCAGCACCCGTCCGGTAGCCGTGTCGATGCCCTTCTCGTCCACCCCTTCGCCTTCCCAACGCAAGTCGATGCCGGCCTCATGGAATGCCAGGGTACAGAACTCACGCACGGTATGCATCTCACCGGTTGCAATGACAAAGTCCTCGGGAGTCTCGTGCTGGAGAATCAGCCACATGCACTCCACATAGTCCTTGGCATAGCCCCAGTCGCGGCGTGCGTCGAGGTTGCCCAGATAGAGTTTGTCCTGATGTCCCTGGGCGATGCGGGCTGCCGCCAAGGTAATCTTACGTGTGACGAAGTTCTCGCCGCGACGTTCACTCTCGTGGTTGAACAGGATGCCATTCACGCAATACATGCCATAGCTCTCGCGGTAGTTCTTCGTTATCCAGAAACCATACTGCTTGGCCACTCCATAGGGCGAACGCGGATAGAAAGGAGTCGTCTCGCGCTGGGGAATTTCCTGCACCTTGCCGAAAAGCTCGGAAGTGGATGCCTGATAGATGCGGCAGGTTTTCTCCAGTCCGCAGATGCGCACCGCCTCCAGCAGACGCAACGTCCCGAGTGCATCTGCCTCTGCCGTATATTCAGGTACGTCAAAGCTGACTTTCACATGGCTCTGTGCAGCCAGGTTATAGATTTCATCGGGCTTCACCTGCGCAATGATGCGGATGAGCGAACTGGAGTCCGTCATGTCGCCCCAATGCAAGTTCACGAGTCGGCTTTTCTTCATGTCGCGCACCCACTCGTCCAAGTACAGATGCTCGATGCGTCCGGTGTTAAACGATGAGGAACGGCGCAGAATGCCATGCACCTCATACCCTTTCTCCAACAGATACTCGGCCAAGAACGAACCGTCCTGACCGGTGATTCCTGAAATTAATGCTACTTTTTTCATCTATTTACTATGTATTCAGTCCTAATGAATGGGCGGAATGCCGGAATGAACAGTGGCCGCACGCCTGCCGGCATCATCCGTCCGCTAAAACGAGTCAAAGGAATACATATTCTGCCAAAATCGCAAGAAAACCTTCCCATTTTTTAAATCCTCCTGCCTTCCTACAAATAATTCCCATTTTTTATAGAGCCCTATCAAATCTATGGCTACCTTTGCAACTCACAAACTAACCGTAAGTAAGAAGGATGCACATCCGCCGTGTCCCGCCCGGCTGAAGAGCCAGTCACGGAAGCACACTAGCCGATGTCCATCAAGATTGTTTTCGTAATGTATTTATTTAAATTCGAACCTCTGCTGAAGCAGACCCTTTGGGGCGGTGACAAAATCAGGACGTACAAACACCTGCACAACACCCTTCCCCATGTGGGCGAAAGCTGGGAACTGTCCGGAGTCCCCGGGCATGAGTCTGTCGTGGCCAATGGCGAATGGAAAGGCACCCTGCTGCCCGACCTCATCGGTCACCTGGGAGCCGACCTTGTCGGCGCCGACAACCTTGCCCGACACGGCAATCTCTTCCCACTTCTGGTGAAATTCATCGATGCCCGCCTAGACCTTTCCATCCAAGTACATCCCGACGACCGCCTGGCACACGAACGCCACGGCTGTCCCGGAAAGAACGAAATGTGGTATGTCATTGCCGCCGAACCCGGCGCACGACTCTGTGCCGGACTGTCACAGTCCATTGATGCCGACGAATACGAACGCCGCGTCCGGGAAGGCACCATCGAAGAGGTGCTCTGTTTCCACGACCTACATGCCGGAGATGTCTTCCACATCCCTGCCGGACGGGTACACAGCATCGGTGCCGGGACGTTCCTCGCCGAGATTCAACAGACGAGCGACATCACCTACCGTATCTATGACTTCAACCGCCGCGACGACAACGGGAACCTGCGCGAGCTGCATACCGAGCTGGCAAAGGATGCCATCGACTACCGCGTACTCGCCGACTACCGTTCCCACTACACGCCGCACGCCAACGAACCGGTGGAACTGGTGACATCGCCCCAGTTTACCACCTCGCTCTACGACCTGACCGAACCGATGTGTTGCGACTATTCCGACCTGGACACCTTCATCATCTATGTCTGCACGGCCGGAGCAGCCACCCTGCATAGCGACGGAGACCATTCGCTGCCCATCAGCCAAGGCGAGACCGTACTCGTCCCTGCCTGTACACGCTGGGTGGACATACGGCCCGAAGGTCACGTCACCCTGCTGGAAAGCTGGACTTAACCCCAACCGGTCACAAGTCCGGACACAAATGACGCCGGTGAAACGAAGCCCCGTCCTCCTTTCGAGGCGCATCGGGCATCCGTTTCACCGGCGTCATTTGTTTGGGAAAAGACCGTTTCCCCCAGGGAGAATCACTCCTCCGTCATTGGCTCTCCATTCAGCTGCCTCCTGAATCCGGTCCAGAAGTCTTTGCCGAAAAGCAACCACGCAGCCGTCACGGCAAATGCCAGGAAGATGAAAGCCAGGACAATCACCTTACGGCTCACCCCCGACGGCTTCAACGGGACGGTTGCAGGCTCCACCACGGCAAATACCGGCTTCGCCTCCTGCACCTTCGCACGCGCCACCTGAAGCTGCGTTGCCACCTGACTGTAAACCTGATATGCCAGCTGCATGTCGTTCTGCAACCGCTCCTGGCGGGCACGCACACTCTGCAATATCAGGTTCTGGTTGGCATCCACATAGGCTGCATACTTCTGCTGAGCAGCATAGTATTCCCCCTGACGCTCCTTGTAGAGCTTCTCCAGGTAGTCACAATCCGCCTGTGCCTTGCGACTGCGGTAATCGATGATGTACTCCTGCAACTTGTGCGCCACGGTATCAGCCACCGTAGCCGCCACCACCGGGTCCTGAAAGGTGACCGACAGGGTGGTCTTGCCGGTCTTCTTGTCAACCTCCGCCAGGATGTTCCGACGCAGGTAGTCCACTTTCTCAGCCTGTTCCCTGGTCAGTCGGAAGGGGTCCAGTGTGTCGCCCTCCGCCTCCTCACCGGCAAACACCGCCTTCATGGCTGCGACAGCCTGCCCCGGCGCCACATAGCTCCACCACGGACGGCGTTGCTCATCCAGGTAAGCCACCAGCGTGGTGTCGAGTGCTCCGTCCTCATCCTCCACACGGACGTCGAACATCTCCAGCAGAAAGGGGGTCGAACCGACGATGTCGCCCGACAAGGCGGCACCCAACGCATCCTCCCCATCCATCTGCATGCCTCCCAACCCCACCATCGAAGCCAGTCCGGAAAGGTTACCGCCGACTTGTCCCGATTCAGGGGAAAGCGTCACGTTCACAGTATATTTCTTCGGGATGCTCAGAGCCACCACGCAGCCCAGCACCAGCCCCACTCCCATTGCCTTCAGCAACAAGCGGCGGCAGTTCCAGGCACGGCGCACCAGCCCCATCCAATCGATGACAATCACGTCGTCATCCGGCTGCACATCCGGTTCTCTGTATGTCTTCTCTTCTTTCATAGGTATCTCGTCCACTTCTCGTCTATTTATTCGAAATCAGGTTGGCTATCGTGGCTATGGTCATGGCTACCGTACTGAACGAACTGATGGTGCCCAGCACATTGGCGATGTTCTGCCGCTTCATCTTCGCAGGGACGATGATCTGACAACCCGGCTCTATCTGCTTCCGGCCCGAACCCTTCACCTTCGCTACCTGACCATTCATATAGACAATGAAGGCACTGCGCTTCTTCGCGTTGTTCGCATAGCCTCCCGCCTGGCTCAGGTAATCCTTGAACGACAGTCCCTCGGTGTAGGTCACCGTGTTCGGGAGCATCACTGCCCCGGCAATGCGCACCGTGTTGTCATACTCGGGCACTTCGAGCCGGTCGCCTTCACGGAGCACTACATCGGCATCTGCCCCCGGCTCGGCCAGTGCCGCCTCCAGGTCGATGCCCACAGTGAAGGTATCCTCCACACGGATGTTGAGCGAGTCGAGGTTCTGGATGCCTGTCTCCCGACGAATCATCTGGATGATGTCCGCCATACGTGCCTTCTCCTCTTCGTTGGCACGGCGCACCAGCTTCGCCCCTTTCACATAGGCAAAGCGCGTCACACCGCCCGCCTTCCGCACGAGGTCGCTCAGTCGCTCGTTCTTGCTGTTCAGGGTGTATGTCCCGCCATAGTTCACCTCGCCACCGATGCTCACATTCTGCTGCACGCTGTAGGCAGGACTGCGGCGCACGAACACCTGGTCGTAAGGCATGAGCACGAAACCCGGCTCACCGTCGACCACAAAGCCATCCTTCAGCGCAAAAGTATAGAGTCGGGCAATCTCGCCCGTCGCATCTTCCGCCGTCACGTCCTTGATGCGGCGCGACACATCGACCCGCACCAGACTCGCCGACTCCAGCAGTCCGCCTGCCTGAATCACCAGGTCTTCGAGCGTCATGTTGTCGGCGTAAGGGAACTCTCCCGGCTGTGCCACCTCGCCGGTGATGGTCACCGGTCCCCACTCCTGCAGGTCGTGTATGCTGGGGATGTAGAGGATGTCATTGCGACGCAAGGGGACGTCGGGGACGGTGTTCTCCATGATGCCCCGGATGTCGAGCTGCAGGACCTCGTGCGTCAGGTTCTCCCGTTCGCGGTAGAGCACGGCACGGTTGAGGAAGGCATCTCCCATCAGTCCTTCCGCCTTCGTGACCAGCTGACGGACGGTCTGTACCTCGGCACCCAGCTGATAGATGCCCGGACGATAGACAGCTCCGCGCACCTCCAGCTTGTTCTCGAAGCGATCGAGGATGGCATCCACCGTCAGCACATCACCGTCACGGAGCTGGAAGGCGGAATAGTCGCTGCGGTCTACCGTCGCCACCTGGTACTCCTTGCCGTTCTGTCTCACCACACGGACTGCCTGGGTGTAGGCATCGGCAGTGAAATCGCCGGCATAACGGAGCAGGGTAGCAAGCGACTCGTTCTTCTTCATCTCGTAGCGCATGGGGCGTTTCACCTTTCCGTTGACCTGCACCAGCACCTCGAAAGGCGGCACGAGCACCACATCGCCCTCTTGCAGACGGATGTCGTCCTGCGTCTTCCCCTTCATGATGAAGTCATACACATCGACCGTGGCAACCGTCTTGCCGCTGCGCACGAGCTGCACCCGCCGCAGACTTCCCAAGTCGTTCACGCCGCCGGCACGATAGAGCGCATGGAACACGGTGGAGAAGGACGACAGCGCATAGGTGCCGGGCTGCACGACTTCGCCCATGACGTTAATCTGTATGGTGCGCGTGTTGCCCAGCGTCAGCTTGATTTGCGAAGTCGGTGTCGAGCTGTCCACACCCGAATAAATCTTGTTGAGCTCCTTCTTCAGGTAGTCGTTCGCCTCATCGACGGTCATGCCGTTGAGGTAGACCAGTCCGATGTTCTGGATGTTGATGTATCCGTCGGGCGAAATCTTGCTGCGGATGCTGTTCTGGTTGGCTCCCCAGATGTCGATGATGACCTCATCGCCCGGTCCCAACCGGTAGTTGGGTGGAGTGGCAAGGTTGACGCTCGGCTCGAAAGTCAGGTTGCGGGTGTTGAAGATGTTCCGTCCGAACACATCGTTCACGGTCGGCTGTTCCGATTCCGGCTCCAGTGCCGTGGAGGCATCTTCCTTGACCTGTTCACGCAGACGGTCTTCCGCCTGAACCGTTCCCACCGTACTTTCGGCAGTCGGCTTCTGGTTCTCATAGAGTTTCTTCACACGTTCCGCCTGTTCGCGGGTCACTCCCCGACGTGCCAGCTCTGTAGCCAGCTGCCGTTGGTCCTTCCCCTGCTGCATCCCGTCCTTCACATACTGGAGGACTTGCTCGTCGCTCATTGCCTGTGCGAACGCTGCAGCTCCGCAAAAGAGGATGAGTGATAGGATTAAGAAGAGTTTTTGTTTTAGCATATTATGTGATTGAAGTTATAACTTGAATTTCACTGTTGCGATGCTTGCATGTGGATAAACAGTTCCATACGAATTATGGGAGGATTACATAAAAATAATAGGTCATTCAGAAGTACTTAATAAAAAGAGCCTATGCCATCTTATATATCGCACTATATTTTTCAGCCATTAAATCCGCATTATAATCCTGCAGGACATCTCTATGTGCCTCCTCAGATAAGGACACTCCATCAATCTCCCCATCGACAATCTTACGAATCATTGTTGCATAATCTTGTGCTTCATTACATATCACTCCATTGACTCCTGATTTTATAACATCCCTGTTGCCTATGACATCACTTACCAAACAGATTTTCTTTAGAAACATAGCCTCTAATAAAGAGATTGGGAGTCCTTCCCACAAGGATGGAAGGATAAAAATATCAGCATCACGTATCAACTCCAACACTTTCTCACGTTCTACCCATCCTGTAACCTTTATATTAGGGGATGTCAACTCTGATTGTAATTCTCCCCCTCCAATCCAGATAAATTGCATTTCAGGTAATAATGCTGCAATTTTATTAAAAAGTCGAGGATTCTTTTGGTACAAGATGCGCCCACTCGTACAGACTTTCGCAAGAGGCTTCCCTATAGATAGCGGACGCACAAACGGAAATAATTCATGTATATTTATTCCATTATTTACATAAGTGGCATTCTTTGAAAGCTTTATAGCCTCCTTATATTCTCCCTCGCTACAAGCAATCGTCTTACAGGGGCGTTGGGCTGAAATATATTCCATAAACCAATAGACATACCGCTTCAGTCTAGAAACATTTTGCATGAGAAACGAATAACCATGAGGAGTGTAAAAAGCTGGAATCCTTCTGATTGGCAATACCCATCTACCGATAAAACCCGAAGCTGAAGAATGGAAGTGAACGATGTCAGGTTTTATACGTCTATACATCTTATAAACATCCCAATAGGCTTTTGGATTTAGGACTGTCCCTATTGCACCATGAAACGACTCAATCCGAATCAAATGGATTCTCCGGTCAAACAACGTTTCAACATTGACCGGTGTCATTGGTCTCACTCCATATAAAATGTACACCTCATATTCTTCAACTTGGCATCTAGTTATATCCAAAAAGTAATTCAGAACCCCCGAAGCAAAAGGCTCTGCCACATGAAGAATTTTTTTCATTGATAATAAATTATAAAATAGAATCTATGAAACTCTTATATCCCAAAGCAGACTTCTTCCAAGAGAATCGACTGCAATTCCTGAGCCCTGCTTCCACACATCTTCGACGTAATTGTTCATCCTCCTGCAATGCATGAAGTTTATCTTCTAAGTCTTTATTACTTAAAGGATCAAAATAAAGCACACTATCCCCTAACACCTCTGGCAAACAACTCATATTAGAAGAAAGCACAGGGCAGCCACATGATTGAGCTTCCAACGGAGGAATACCAAAACCTTCATAAAATGAGGGGAATATAAAAGCCTTAGCCCTGTTATAATAATCTCTTAATTCTTCATCTGAGACTCGTCCTACAAATTTTATCGTTGGAACATGGGTATATTCAGATAAATCAAAACTATGGAATGAGGAAGATTTCAAATCACCTATAACATATAAAGACAAGCTTTCTCCTTGTTGATACAACTTCTTAAAGACGGATAATGGTAAAAGCGTATTCTTATTTTCCTTTACCGAAGACACCGTTAAAAAGAATTCCTCTCTTGGAATCTCCACTTTCTTTTGAAAAAAGAATGAACTGACCGCATTATAAGCAACCGAGCATCGGTCTCTGTCTAATTTGTAATATTGAGTGATTTCATCTTTTGAAAATTCACTGACAGTAAATATCTGCCTGGAAGTTTTTATTATGAGAGGAATTATTGTCCGATAGAACCATCGAAACTTTGTTGAGAAGGTATCAGGATATCTTATGAAGGTTATATCATGGATTGTAACTATCTTATTGTGATAACATACAGGAGCAGTGTTCCCCAAACATAACAACAATGGATTTCCATGTCGCTTCAAAAAAAGAAGCAAATCGATTTGCTCCCATAAATGTCCACTGCGTTTTCCTACAATCTCCACATTCAATTTCCTGGCAATATCAGTATGAATTATATTAGCTGGAGCTACAAACTTAATCCGTTCTCCATATAACTCTTTTAATTGCAAAGAAATTTCAATGCCATAACGTTGGACTCCTGTTAAAGGCTGTGTCAGGAACCTAGCATTTACATACAACATAATTAGCCTCTCTTTTAAATTGACATTTCTATTTTGTCCTAATCAGACATATACAAATCATATATTTTTGAAGGTACAATCTGCTGATTCCACACGTAATGCATATATTCCTGTCTCCCCATTGGAGCACAAAAACGACAAACCTGAATGAATATTGAAATATTAATAATTATCAAAACAGAGCCTTTCAATAAACTTCTAGGAAGACTATTTCTCAACGAATAAACAGCATTTGCTGCTATAAATATCAAAAATGGATCTAGAGATGCCGTATATCGTCCCAATAATTCCAAACCAGAACTAATAGAACGCAATACTAAATCTATAATAGCGAGATTATAAAATACAATCTCCTCTCTCGTCTTCTTACCTGAACCATAAAGGATATATAAGTAAAAGGGCAAACTAGTAAGAATATATATTACAGTGGACTTTTTCTCAATTGCTGCATTCTGCCCTTCTCCTGTCAACCAACCTTCAGCATTCATTGCATATCCGGAAAAACGTTCTATATTGGATAAATTCTCCAAAATTGGAGCAAAACGGGACATGAAAGAAGAACTAAAGAAAAAGATTAGTCCAAGGCTCACAAAGATTATAATCCAAGGCTTACATATCCGCCTTTTAAAAACAGTGATCAATAGAAATAATAATATTAATGGGAGCATCGCATAATGCGTAAAAAAAGAAAAAAGACTGAACACCAATGACACTAATTTTCTCTTATCCAAATAACACCTAAAAGCTATTAATAAGAAAGACAACCCCATATACCATCTTATCAAATTTATAGCCTTGGGGGCAACCCATACAATAAGGAATGGCAAAAGTATGTATATCAAATTCTTATAGGGTTTAAAGAAATAGAATAAAGAATAGACCAACAAAAAAGAACAAAATGCTATAACTATCGGATAAGGCATATTCAGACTTGCAAATATTCCCCAAATAAAACGGAAAAATGGCTCATGAGTCGTCTCTAGTCCATCTACCATATATTGATATTGATAATAGTAAGCACACCAATCAATATGTCTTCCCCAACGGAAGCCTTCTTCTATAGTAAATGCGATAATCGGGACACAAGCTATGCTCCAATATTTTCTAGAAGACTTTTGAGATGATATTTTTAAACTAAAGATGGCTACTATTGCCCACAACAAAAAATGGAGAAAAACGTACTGAATCGTAATCATCTCTAGCCAATATTATAAGTATATAAAGTACACACAGACTATCCCTTTAAATATCTTCTCAAAAGAAATAACATCAGATATCGAAAATAACCGGGCATTAATAATATAGTTTTCATAAGCAAACTATTCAAGGATACACATCGATAACCATTCAAAATTTCCTTATGATGAAATATGGACAACACTTGCCTTCTTTCTCTTTTTGTATTTTCATTATAAAAAACAGAACGAAGAGATTTAATCTTTACATATAGCAAAAAATGCCTCATAGAAGGCAACTTAGTGTGTACCAATCCATTCTGCAATAACAGTTGTCTATAAACAAAGTCCAGCTTATCATAAGCATATAGGATACTTTTATAATTCGGCAATTTGCGAGATAAAGTACCTCCATTGCCGATTCTATAATAATAACATCCACCAGCGCAGACATGGAACTGATTTATATGCAATAAATAGGTAAGATAGAATAAATGATCCTCATGATTGGAAATTGTTTCATCAAAATATATATTATGCTCTACAAGAAGACGTCTGTTATATAATTTTCCCCAAGGTGTACCATATACGAGTAAATTATCCAGCATGAAGCTTTCACTCCATTTATAATGCCCAGCTTCAAATTTAATGGGCCAAGCCTTAGACTTTTTCTCTGAAGACATCTTTGCTTGTACCACATTCAATACGTCATCTTGCGGATCTACACATAAAAAATCTAAATAATCATCCGATATCCAATCATCACTATCTAAAAAAGTAATCCATTCACCTAATGCCTGACCTAAACCATAATTTCTAGCACGACTAACTCCACCGTTTTTAAGATGATATACTTTTATTCTAGAATCTAACTTAGCATATTGCTTACATATTTCTAAGGATGTATCAGTGCTACCATCATCAACTAACAATAGTTCAAACCCTTGATAATGCTGAGCCAACACACTTTCTATACACTGCGCTAAAAACTTCTCGCTATTATATATTGGCACGATTATAGATATCTTCATAACAAATTAATCAAACTTTTTATAAGCAGTAAATATTCGCTTATAACCTTGTGATAGCCTGTGCTGGCATCCCTCTGGAAATATTTTCATCAAGCGTTTCAATAGATTTCTTACTTTCACCTTTATTCGTAAAATCTGAAAGCTTTTTCCATTGATTTCTGAATACTCTCGATACAACAATTCTGGATGTACAGAAGATAAGCCTTCTATACTCTCGAAAACAGCAATCGTATTACTTACCTGCTGAAAAACATATCCCTGTTTATACAAACGATAAAATAAATCATAGTCAGCAGCAATCCGATACTTACAATTGAATCCAATATTCTTCAGTAAGTTTGCCTTTACAAAGCATGATTGATGGCAAAATGGCATACGATGCTCTAAAATATATATTGGTTCTGCTCTATGTAAGTATCGACCAGAAGTCAATATATGCACTGTATCTCCATAAAGGACATCACACTGATAATCCATGCCTATAAAAAGACTACTTATGGTATTATTGAGAGCAAATAAATCTCCAGCATTCATAAAATTAATCCACTCTCCCGTTGCCTTCTGAATGCCTTTATTCATCGCATCATAAATCCCCTTATCCGGTTCACTCACCCAATAGGCTATACGCTCCTCATACTTCTTGATGATATCGATCGTCCCATCCGTGCTACCCCCATCGATGATGATATACTCGATATTCGGATACGTCTGATTAACAACAGAGAGGATGGTATCTTCTATATGTTGTACGTCATTGAAGACGACGGTCACTACGGTGATTAATGGGTTATCTATCTGCTCCATACTTCTTTTCATAGCCAATAAATTCATCGATATTATTGAATAATTCCCAATTGTCACGCAACCATTCTATATCCCGGTTCCACCATTGAGAGTTCAACAACACCTGAATCGTGTCTTCATCATATCTATATTTCAACACTCTTGCCGGAACTCCTCCCACTATTGCATAAGGTGGAACATCTTTCGTCACCACTGCACCTGCTAAAACGACTGCACCATCATGGATTGTCACACCTGAAATGATAGAGACACGTGCGCCTATCCAACAATCGTTTCCAATGGCAACAGCAGTTCCACTCGCTGTATATCTGAATTCCTCAATACATTGTCTGGTTGCAAACGTATCCCCGGTTTGTTTCGCCAATGAAAAAAACATGGGCGAAGTCGAAACGAACGGAGATGTATAGGGATGTGTGCCTGTGATAACCCGGGTGTAAGCTCCAATAGAAGTAAACCGCCCAACTTTACCTTCGATATACGAATGTTCAGCCACATATGTTCCACACCCCATATTCCCTACGAAAATGCTATGCGGATAAATCTTATTATACCCTTCAAACGTGGAACGTATTCCTATCTCTGAAGAACAGCTAAAAGAAACCTTCCTGCCATTTTTTATCCTATGATAGAAATACTTGATGATTCTCTTTAACAAACGAAACATAAACCTATGTATGATGGTAGATAGAAAATAAGTATTGGAATTCTATTGTAACCAAATACCATTTGCCTTCTGCTCTAAAATCTTCCGAATTTGAAGAGTAAAGACAAAGCAATAAATGCAATTAATCACTGTCATAGAATAGACTACACCTGATGCCCCTATATATTTTCCTAAAAACAAAGACAACGGTATATGCGCAACTAGGCCTATTAAAACAACGTAGGTCTGAAGCTTAACCGCTCCAATCCCATTTATCAATAAAACCTGCAAACTCCCCCATGAACTCACCGCCATGTATAAAGCCACAGCCAGAGTCATCGAATGCGGAATAACAGCTTTTTCTCCAATCCATATCCGATAGATAACAGGAGAAACGATCAACATAACAATCAGTAATAACACAGAAGCATAGTAGATATAAGTCATCTTCTTATAAATATTCCGCATCCACCCATAATCCTTCTTCGTATACGCATCGGTAAAAGCCGGCCACAAAGGAGATAGAATAATCGTGTACAACATCATGGCTACACTCATGTATTTATAGGCTATATTATAAGAAGTCACATCATTAGGCCCGGATACATTCGATATCAGAATATTGGTACATTGATACAAAACGACAACCTGTATCTGAATAAAGAAGAACTTGAATCCCAAGTTCCACAAGTCCCTTATATAGCGCTTGTCTATACATCTGATATTCGGAGCTACTTCCCTGAATTTGCGATGAAAAAGAATGAATGAGGCTATGACAACAACTACGACAGGCATCACCGAAATAGCTAAAGCCAAATAAACCAAAGACGGAGGGCATGTCTTAGTCATTACATAAATAATCAACAGGGCAAGGAAATTACCTATTACAGGAAACACAGAAGCAAGAGCCACTTTCTGATAGGCCGATACGACTGCCGTCAAGACATTGACAATCATCTGCAAGCAAAAACAGACCACCAACACATAAAGCACTTTCGTGACTTCCTCATTATACATTTCCTTTATATTCAGAAACTTTGCCCAATTGACATAAGGCAAACCAATCAACAACACAACGCATAGAGGAATGAATATCAGCACCATCATAAAATAAGTGGTTGAGACTAATGACTTGCCTCTTTGAAAATCCCCTAGCGCCAAAGCTTCTGCCAGTTTATTCTTTAAGCCTAATGTAAAGCCTACATCCAGAAATCCCAACCAAACAATGATGGACGACAGTGTCATCCATATCCCGTACAATTCAGAAGATACATAGCCCAATGTCATTGGGACTAACATCAAGGATATCAAGATGCTGAATCCCTTAATAACTAAGGAGCCAACAATATTCTTTTTTACTGCAACGGTACGTTGATTACCTGAAAAAAAAGTTTTAATGGTTTGTATTCCTTTAAAATGATTCACCATACCATTCTCCGCCAGTCCCATTCCCCGTTGCACCCACACAGACACAACGGGGAGGACTGTTCTAATCAAACTTTAACTATGCGGTCTATATTTAGTTTTTGAATTTGCCGATGCACTTGAAAGCCTATTCTACCCCCTCACACCAGGTCCAGCTCACCTTCAGCAGGGCAGCACTGCCACTCACACGCACAGCGATGTAATGGCGTCCGCCGAAACGGACAAAGTCGCCCTCCATGCCCTGAAGCGGACCCGGCTTCACCACACGCACACGGGTGAACTTCTTCTCCCGGAGCTGCTCCGGGTCTATAAAGCGGGTCCCCGTCAGACGCGGGTCACAGGCACGCATGAAAATCTCCATCTCGCGATGGGAGATGGTGGCATAGTCCAACCCCTCGCGTTCGCGCTTCAGGAAGTGGAACTCCACAGGACAACGGCGCATCAGGTCGATGCACCACTGACGGTCGTAAACATGATGGATGAACACGAGGTTGTGAATGGCAGGGACCAACCGACGGGAACACTCCACACCGTCAGTCTTCGCATCTGCCAGCTCGTATTTGAACGGAAGAAAATGCTCTATCCCGGCATCCCGCAGGAAATCTGCCAGGTGGAGCTCTTTATTATATAAGGTACGCACAGGCAACCATTCGCAAGTCGCCGGGTCGTCAGTAGCCATAAAATAAAACAGGGGGATTCATTGTGCAACTTCCCGTCTCTCTCCCTTGCATCTTCATACAATGATAACTCCCCGCCAATCATCCAGAAATCAACGGGTCAGCCTTACACTCTCTCATTCTTAAGATGCAAGCACGCGCAGCACAGATACTTCCGTCTAGCACCTACCGGGGTGCCACAGCCGCAACGATGGGCGGGATTGCGCGGCAAAGATACGGAGTAAATATAAGAAATAAGACTGTTTGTATGTTAAATTACTTAAGAGATGCAGTACAAGGGAAAGCAACGAGCACTATTAGTTTCATGAAATCGCACAAAAGCTGCAAATTTTCAATACTAATATTAGTTTAATACGAAAGTTCCAATTACTTTTGTCAAAAACAAAAGAACTATGATAGCAGAGATTAAGTTCAAAAACCTCTTTTCGTTCAGGGATGAGACCGTATTGAGCTTCGAGGCTGACAAGAGCAAAGACATGGAAGCCTATCATGTAATAGAGCTGGACAAAAATGTCAGACTCTTAAAAATCGCCGTAGTCTATGGAGCAAATGCTTCCGGCAAAAGCAACATCATCAAAATCTGTGACTTCCTGAAATCATTCATCACCTATACCCCTCTAAACAAGGCTGAACAGATACCGGTGCTCCCCTTCCTCCTGAATTCAGACAACCGGAAGCTCCTGTCCGAATATTCCATTTCATTCTACCTGACAACAGACAGAAAAACCACCCGTTATGTCTATTCCGTTGCTTTGGACCACACACATGTGGCAAAAGAGACACTGGCCTATTACCCCAGCCAACAGCCTGCTACCATCTTTGAAAGAAGTACGGAGAACGGCGTGTCTGTCATCAGATTCGGACAACGAATCAAAGCTACACAAGCCGTCAAAGAAGAGATAACCCTGAAATGCCTGCAAAACATGTCTGTGTTTGCTGCCTACATGCAGGTAAATACCCACCTTGCGGAATTGGAAACCGTACTTCAGTATCTGACAAGACGGATCATGCCTGCCGTCGTTCCGACCTCACCACTGAACCGGTATGCGGAAGAATCGATTAAGGATGAATCGGCGAAAGAGTATATACTGAGATACTTGCAGGAAGCCGATTTCAACATCTCCAACATTAGCTCCAAAGAGCAGAAGACAAAAAGAGGTACGGTCAATGCCACCATCTATCAGCATCAGGTCTTTTCAGACGATGGGGCATCCGATTTTTATGAATTTCCGGAGATGTTTGAGTCAGATGGCACCATCCGAACTTTCGGACTGGCAGCCCAAGTGCAAAAGGCCCTTGAAAACAATGCTTTCCTTGCTGTCGATGAGATTGAATCCTCCCTACATCCCAAGCTCATCGAATACATCATCGAACGCTTCCTGAAAGAATCCGAACAAGCACAACTGTTGCTCACCACACATTATGACGGTCTGTTGGAGGAGGACGATTTGCTTCGGAAAGACACCATCTGGTTTACGGAAAAAAATACAGACGGCTCCAGTGCCCTTTATCCTTTGACAGATTTCAAGGGACTGAACCGGATCAGTTCTCTCCGGAAAGCCTATAAATTCGGTAAATTCGGTGCAGTCCCTAACTTATAATCAACCAGTCTCATGAGAAAAGCCAGCAAACACACTGCCACCCGACAAGTCATTCATGTTGTAGGTGAAGTACTGACGGAGTTGTTCTATTTCAGCCACCTGAAGAAACTACTTGGTTATAGATACTCCATCTCCCCCACGCCTGTTCGAGAACAACAGTATCGAGAAGATTGAGAAGAAAATCAAGGAGCTGCTTGATGAAGATGTTTTTGTCATCTGTGTTTTTGATGCCGATGTCAGCAGACGCTCTGAGGCAGAAAACAAAAAGATGGTAGCACTCAAAAACAAATATGAAAAGAATAAAAATGTGATTCTATGCGACAGCCTGCAGTCCATAGAATACTGGTTCTTACTGCACTTTGAAGATACGTGTCGCCATTTCAAGGATTCAGCAGCAACAGAAAAGGCTTTGAAACACTATCTACCTGCATACGACAAGACACGCAAATATCTTGAAAAAGACAAATGGGTCAGAGACATGCTTGCAGACGAAAAGATGAACAAGGCATGTGAATTGGCTGAGAAATATAGAGGTCGTGATTCCTATAGCGAGATTTATAAAGCAATCAGGAAAGTAAGTGAACCGGCAGCTGACTAAAAACAAATACACGAGTGCCTGGCCTCCGGCAGCCCAACCTACCTCTCCTGCAAACATTTCACCGAACAGAAAGAAAGCAAAACGGAAGATTTGCTTGACAGATTTAGCTCTATTGCCATTTCCAGCTAACGTGTATTTTTGAAAAACGGAGCAAAGTAGGTTATTTTAAGAATAAACATACGTTTCCTGACGCATAAACATTCCATTCAAGGCTCAAAGTTGCATGTTTATTCACGCAAACAATATTGTTTGACTCGTCAAACACAAGTGTTTCATCCGTCAAACAATATTGTTTGGCAAGTGAAACAATATTGTTTCGCGATTCGAACATTTGTTTTTGCTGACAAACAACAATAATAAACCGAATTTTACATTCATTTACTTCCAGTTTGCTTGTCATACGCCCATTTTCCCAACTATGAATGTGCTCATAGGAACCACCTTTCATCTGACGAAAAGAACATAACAAGTGCACAACGCCTACTCCATTGACAAGACAATCGCCCAATCTTCATCATTGTGTGTTTTGCGAATCGCCTGAGAATGCCCTCCAAATCCACCGCCACGTATTTTGCTCCGAAAGAAGCCCGTCTGGAGCGATTCGTTTGACAAAAAGACAAAATGGACGGGAGAATGACAATTTGATAGAAAGGGGTGTAAAAAGAGAACCTAACCAGGAGCCACACTATACCTTATTATATTATGAAGACCGGGCGAGCAGACCGCTTGCCCCTACATTTGCCCCTGAATCGGATAGCTACGAAACACTCCCCGCATCCAGTGTGAACGCAAGAATGAACGCAAACGGTGCATTTCGCTTTCCGGAGTCTGCAACAAGGACTACCTTTACAAAGTGATTCAATGACGGACGCACATCCCGGGAACGGACGGAAAAGAACCACGGAAGAAATCACGAACGTCTAACTCAAATCAACAACAAATCACATGGCTCTAATCTACAAGGTAAAACAAGCGAGCAAGGCAACGAAGGAAGGCAAGAAGCTCTACCATCCGTCCATCATCAGCATGGGAATCGTAACCACTGCCCAACTGGCAAAAGAAATCGCGGAGTATTCTTCGCTCACGGCAGGTGACGTCAAAAGCACCATCGCCAACCTCATCACCGTCATGCGGAAGCATCTGGTTGCCTCCGAAGTGGTGGAACTCGACGGTATCGGGACTTTCCGGATTCGGCTGAGGTCGCAAGGCAATGGGGCGGAGACCCCGGATGAGGTCTTTCCCCAACAGTCTGTCCCCAGACTCTATTTCCGTACGGCTGCCAAACGCAGCACCACCCGTAGCACCGCACTGTGGGCACTACTCGAGAACTTGAGATACCGACACATCGACCAACTACAGGGCAGTACGACCCCTCAAGCCTTCCCGGAATCGGATAGGGAGAAGAAGGAAGAGGCGAATCAAGACTTCTGAGAAACGGTCTCAGACCCGAATCGCACAATAATCTGACAGCAAAAGACACCGGAGCATGCAGGCCCTCTGCATACGCGGTGTCTTTGCATATCATCCCCCCTCTTTTGTAGTAAACCGACAGGCACAATGAATATCTTTCCTTTTTTGAAGGAAAAAATCAGAGAATATTTCCTTCAAAAAAGGAAAGATTCTCTATTTTTGTCCTTACAAAAAGGAAACATCATGAGAAAGGACGTCATCAAATCGCTCATTGCCCTCAAGCAAGAGGAAATCCCGTTCAGCATCATCGAACGGGACACGGCCCTGCCCATTGACCGGAAAAAGATTATCACAGTGCCCGGCGTGCGACGTTGCGGCAAATCGACCAGGATGGAAATTGCCATCAATCATCTGGTAAAAGAAGGAGTCTCTCCCAAAAAAATCCTATGGCTAGGCTTCGATGATGAACGCCTGAAGAGCATGGAGGCGGAAGAGCTGGACCAGGTCATCACAGCATATATGGAAATGTATCCCGACATACCCATCAAAGAGGCTTACCTGTTTTTCGATGAAATCCAGCTCATCAAGGATTGGGAGTATTTTGTCCTGCGTGTCTACAAGTCCTATTGCAAGAACATCTATATCTGCGGAAGCAACGCCACCATGCTTTCCAGTGAACTGAAATCTGTCTTAAGAGGATATCCACTGGAATATGAGACATATCCCCTCTCTTTCACCGAATTCTGCCGTTTCAGAGGCATCAGCACCCAGTGTTTCCTGGAGCAGGACAAGGCACGACTGAAAACGACATTCGACCAGTACAACCGCAGCAGCTCTTTTCCGGAAATCGTACTCACGACGTCCAAAATCGAACAGTTGAAACTGCTCCACGGCTATTTCGATGCCATGATTCTACGCGACCTGGCCGAACACTACCACATCACTAATACCGGGATACTCCGTTACTTCGTCAAACGTATCATGGCAAACTTGACCAAACCGACTTCCATCAATGCCATCTATAACGACATCAAATCGCAAGGTCTCAAAATAAGCAAGGATGAACTCTACCTGTGGGGTGACTATGTCTGCAACATATTCCTGTTCCTGAGAATCCCCAAATACGACCGGTCGCTGGTCAGAGAACGGAAGTCGCTGGACAAATACTACTGTATCGACAACGGATTACGCAGCGCCGTGCTCATGCCTCAGAGCAACGACGACGGAAAGAACCTTGAAAACACCGTTTTCCTGCAATTGCAACGCCAGAAGTTACCGACCGACAAGATATCCTATTTCCAGGGGAAAGGAGAATGCGACTTTGTGCTCCAACGTGAGGACAAGGTGATTCAGCTCATACAGGTCACCTGGAGTATGAGTGACCGTGAAACACGGGAACGGGAGATAAAAGGATTACTCGAAGCATCTGCCGACACCGGATGCAACGAACTGCTGATCATTACACACGACGAGGAGTCCTCCCTTGAACAGGATAGCAAACATATCCGGGTGGTGCCTGCCTGGCAATGGCTCCTGAATTAAGCAGGAAACTCCTGCCTGCCAAGCAACTGTCAGTCCTCCCTGATGAACCTCTGTTCCCTGGTGACCCGACAACGCTCCGCCTCCGATTGTCAAAAATCAGAGCAAAGTTTCCGAAAGGCATTTGAGTTAAAAGCGTTAATAATCTTAGTTTTTTCTCAAAAAAGGGAGTGCAGACTTTCGCTTATTAAGGAATAAGCTGTATCTTTGGGCGTTTTTGAATTTAGTATAAACGTCTAATAACATGAAATTATGGAAAAAACACTGGTCATATTGAAACCATGCACGCTGCAACGCGGATTGGTAGGTGAAATCACCAACCGGTTTGAACGCAAGGGCTTGCGTCTGGCAGGCATGAAAATGATACAACTAACAGACGAGATACTAAATCAACACTACGCGCACCTGAGTGCAAAACCGTTTTTTCAGCGGGTGAAAGACTCGATGATGGTGACTCCTGTGATTGTGTGCTGCTATGAAGGCGTCGATGCCGTGCAGACCGTACGCGCAATGGCAGGTGTGACGAATGGTCGTTTGGCTGCCCCCGGAACCATTCGAGGTGACTACTCGATGAGCTTCCAGGAAAACATTGTCCACACCTCAGATTCCCCTGAAAACGCGGAGATTGAGTTAAACCGTTTTTTTAAACCAGAAGAAATATTCGAATACAAACAGGCTACCTTCGGGTACCTGTATGCAAACGACGAGTACTAAAAGTTTTTTAGAGGAATGATATTAAGGACTATCAGAACTGCAACTGTGGCGCTCTTGGCAATGGTCGGTGTGACAGCCTCCGCACAAGACCTGCTCGCAAGCCAAGCGCCCATCGACAAGAAAATGCGGGCAATCGACTCAGTGGCTCTCCAACGCCAGATCCAAAAGGAGAAAATGGAATACCCGGGCTTTGCCCTGTATCCGAACTGGACAAACGAGCGCGTTCATGTGTATGGCAACGTTGCCATGCCCGACTCGTTCACCATCGACCTGAAGGGTTTCTGCATGCCCACTGACAACCGTAAGATAACCTCCAAGTATGGTCCCCGCCGCCGACGCATGCACAAAGGGGTGGACGTAAAAGTCTACATCGGCGACACCATCCGCTCGGCTTTTGACGGAAAGGTACGCGTGGTGCAATATGAACGTCGCGGTTATGGCAAATACGTGGTCATTCGTCACGACAACGGGTTGGAGACCATCTACGGACACTTGTCGAAGCAGCTGGTAGGTGAAAACCAGATAGTCAAAGCGGGAGAACCCATCGGACTGGGTGGAAACACCGGACGTTCCACGGGGTCACACCTCCACTTCGAGACCCGCTTCCTCGGACAGGACATCGACCCGACGAGAATGTTTGACTTCCCCAATCAGGATATTGTTGCAGACACTTATACCTACTACAAACCGGGCAGCCGGAAAGGAAGCAAGACAGAAGGTAGCAACAGCAGTTCGGAAATCCGCTATTATCGTGTACGGAAGGGCGACACGCTGTCGAAGATTGCTGCACGTCAAGGTGTCTCCGTACGCCGCTTGTGTCAGCTGAACGGCATCACGACCCGTACGACACTGCGCATCGGACAAGTGCTGCGCTTCTCCTGACAAGACCCGGGGATAGAACCTCGTATTTAAGTCAACTGATAGACATAGACAACGCGGATGACGCGGACTTCTCTTCATCGCCACACCCGGGATGAATGAGTATCCCCGTGTCATCCGCGTTGTCTGTATCCGGATGGGGACAACACAACCTTCCGTCCGCCAACCATTCCTTCCCTTAACTGACGCATTGGACCATGAACATCTTTCGTCTGCTTGCCTGGGGCATCATCTGGAGCCTGGGCATGACCACCAGTCCGGCACAGACCAACCGTTTCCGGGTGATGGAGTACAACACAGAGAACCTCTTTGACTGCCGACACGACACCCTGAAGGACGACCTCGCCTACCTGCCGGAAGCCACACGACACTGGACTCCCTATCGCCTCCACAACAAACTGCTGAAGCTGGGACGTCTGATAGCCGCCGTCGGCAAAGAACAGGCACCGGACCTCATCGCCCTGTGCGAGGTGGAAAACGACTCCGTGCTCATCAAACTGACCCAACATACTCCCCTGAGAACATTGGACTACCGCTTCATCATCACCCATTCGCCCGACGAACGGGGCATCGACGTCGCCCTGCTCTACCAACGGGCACGCTTCAGGGTCCTGTCACACCACAGCATCCCCGTCCCTTTGCCTTCCGGTGAAAGACCGACGCGTGACCTGCTCCACGTGAGCGGACGCATTGCCACCGGGGACACCCTCGACGTGATTGTCTGCCACCTGCCTTCACGCATCACAGGGGCACGACGGGGCAGACTGCGACGGCAACGGGCAGCAGAGGTTCTGAAGAGGTGTTGTGACTCACTGATGCACGTCCGTCGGGAACCGCGTCTGCTGGTAACCGGCGACTTCAACGACATACCGGAGGGAGACGTCGTGCAGGGAGTGATGCAGGCAGGAGCGCCGGACAACACACCCTCACCTCACCGCCTCTACAACCTGATGGCAGGGAAACGTCCGGGGACCTACCGCTACCGGGGTGAGTGGAGCACCATCGACCACCTGCTGGTCTCCGGGTTATTGCTGGACGAAAACGCAGGCTTCCACACCCGCAGCGATGCAGCCACCATCGTGACCTTCCCCTATCTGCTCGAAAGGGAAAAGCGATACGGCGGGCTCCGTCCTGCACGAACCTACAACGGCATGCGTTACAACGGCGGCTACAGCGACCATTTGCCCATCCGGGCAGACTTCTTCCTGCCGCAATGAGACGGAGACAGCCGTTTTTCGTTCCTGTCCGGAAGCTCTTCTACAGAATAGATGGGCTTTTCAGCGAGATTGTGTATCTTTGTGCACGCTAGACATAAATGAACTTATGAACGATACGAATCAGCAATTCCAACAGGTCATGACGGTGTGTCGCGACCTTTTTGCCAAGAAGCTGCATGACTACGGCGCGGCATGGCGCATCATGCGTCCCTCCTCCGTGACCGACCAGATACTTATCAAGGCGAACCGCATACGCAGTCTGGAAATCAAAGGGGTATCCCTGGTGGGCGAAGGCATCCGCCCGGAGTTTATCGGCATTGTCAACTATGGCATCATCGGTCTGATACAGCTTGAGCTGGGTTACTGCGACCGTGACGACCTGAGCACCGACCGGGCACTGGAACTGTACGACAAGTATGCCAAGGCGGCACTTGACCTGATGATCGCCAAGAACCACGACTACGATGAAGCATGGCGCAGCATGCGCATCACGTCCTATACCGACCTCATCCTGATGAAGATTTACCGCACGAAGCAGATTGAGTCCTTGTCGGGACAGACCCTGGTGTCGGAAGGCATCGATGCCAACTACATGGACATGATAAACTATTCGGTATTCGCACTCATCAAGCTTGACTATGGAGAGTAAGACAATGCATCGTGCCAACGTGGTGTGGACCAACTTCTGCCGGTTTGCCTTGGGCATCGTGTTCATCTTCTCCGGCTTTGTCAAGGCGGACGATCCCTATGGCATGGTCTACAAGCTTCAGGACTATTTCGTGGCATTCGGATGGACCGACTTCATGCCTTCCTTCATGCCCCTCTTCCTGTCGTGCCTGCTTGCTGTCTTCGAGTTCACGCTGGGTGTCTATCTCTTCTTCGGAATCCGCAAGAGGCTGACCTCCATCGCTGTAGCGTTGGTGATGCTGGTCATGACGCCTTTCACACTCTACCTCGCCATCGCCAATCCGGTGTCAGACTGCGGCTGCTTCGGCGACGCACTGAAGCTGACCAACTGGGAAACCTTCTGGAAGAACATCGTGCTGCTGGTGTTCGCCCTGTGGCTGTTCAAGCACTACCGGCTGGTGGTGAAGTTCATCAGCAAGAAGAACCAATGGATTATCTCCATGTACGGCATCCTCTACAGCGTTGCCATCGTGTCCTACTGCATCTTCTACCTGCCCATCTTCGACTTCCGTCCGTACTACATCGGTGCGAACATCAAGGAACAGATGAGCATCCCTGAAGGCGAGGAGCCTCCGGTCTATGACACCACGTTCATCCTGGAAAAGGACGGCGTGCAGAAGGAATTCACACTGGACAATTACCCCGACAGCACCTGGACGTTCGTCGACAGCCGCCTCCACCTGGTGAAGGAGGGCTACGTGCCGCCGATTGCCGACTTCTCCCTGCGCCTTTATGATACGGGGGACGAGGTGACGGACTTCATCCTGAGCGAACCGGGATACACGTTCCTCCTGATTTCCCCATCACTGGGAGATGCCGACGACGGTTCGATAGACCTCATCAACGAGATTTATGACTACAGCATGGAGAACGGTTACCCCTTCTACTGTGTGACCCCTTCGCCGGAAGAGGAAGTGGAACAGTGGAAGGACCGCACCGGGGCTGAATATCCGTACCTGATCGGTGATGAAACCGTACTGAAGACCGTCGTGCGTTCCAACCCGGGACTGGTGCTGCTCAAGGAAGGTACCATCATCAACAAATGGAGCTTCCAGAACCTGCCCGACGAGTATGCGCTCAACGGACGGCTGGAGGAGATTCCGCTGGGACAAATCCAACAGATGCCCCTCACCCACCGTGTGGGCATCGTGTTCCTCTGGTTCATTGTGCCGCTGGCGGTATTCACCCTGCTCGACAACTGGTATCACCTCTACCAGGCACGCAAGAACCGACGGGCACAGGGCGCCTGATAAACCCGAATTATCAACTTTAGTTTAATTACATACAAATCATCATGAGAAAGAACATCGTAGCAGGCAACTGGAAAATGAACAAGAACCTGCAAGAAGGTATTGCTTTGGCAAAAGAACTGAACGAGGCTCTGGCAGCCGATAAACCCAACTGCGACGTGATCATCTGCACGCCGTTCATCCACCTGGCTTCCGTCACTCCGTTGGTTGACTCCAAGGTTATCGGTGTAGGTGCCGAGAACTGCGCAGACAAGGCTTCGGGTGCTTACACAGGTGAAGTTTCGGCTGAAATGGTCGCATCCACCGGTGCTCAATATGTCATCCTGGGTCACTCTGAGCGCCGTGCATACTACCACGAGACCATAGAAATCCTGACCGAGAAAGTGAAGCTGGCTCTTGCCAACAACCTGAAGCCTATCTTCTGCATCGGTGAGGTGCTCGAAGAGCGTGAAGCCAACAAGCAGAACGAAGTGGTGGCTGCCCAGCTGGCTTCTGTCTTCTCCCTTTCAGCTGAAGACTTCTCGAAAATCATCCTTGCTTACGAACCGGTATGGGCCATCGGCACCGGTAAGACGGCTACTCCCGAACAGGCACAGGAAATCCATGCCTACATCCGCTCACTCGTAGCTGAGAAATATGGCAAGGAAGTGGCAGACAACACGTCTATCCTCTATGGCGGCAGCTGCAAGCCTTCGAATGCCAAGGAACTTTTTGCCAATCCCGACGTGGATGGCGGCCTCATCGGCGGTGCATCATTGAAGGTTGCCGACTTCAAAGGCATCATCGACGCATTCAAATAACATCAGTTGACCAGTTGGCGAGTGAACGGGAATTGACAAGGAGTCAGCCTGTTCACTTGCCGACTCAACTAACACCTAACCTCTCCTCCTATGAGACTGATCACTTTACTGATGTTCGCCTTTGTCAGCCTGGCAACATGGGCACAGAAGGACATCGTGTCGGCTTTGACTGAAAAGAAAGCCGGCGAAGGTACCGTAGTCATCCACCAGGACCTCCGGCTGAATGCCTTGTTGCAGGAAGGAATCAACACGACGTTGAACAGCGACGGCGAACGAGTGGCAAAAACTGCCGGATTCCGAGTACAGGTATATGCCGGCAACAACTCGCGCCAGGCACGTAGCGAGGCTAACCTGATGGCAACCAGAGTACGCACTTCATTCCCCGAACTGCAGGTCTATACCCACTTCGTCAATCCGCGCTGGCTCTGCCAGGTGGGCGACTTCCGCAGCATTGAAGAGGCCGACGTAGTGATGCGCAAGCTCAAGGCGACCGGCGACTTCAAGGAGGTATCCATCGTGCGTGCACAAATAAACATTACGTATTGATGAACGAAGAACTACAAGCATTTGCCAGTCCCGAGCGTATCGAAGCACTGAAAGGTTGTTACCGGGAGGTGCTTACCTTACTGGGTGAAGACACTGAACGCGAAGGACTGCTCAAAACGCCCGAACGTGTGGCAAAAGCCATGCTCACACTGACCCGGGGCTACCACATGGACGCACGAGAAGTGCTCCTGTCGGCGAAGTTTAAAGAAGACTACAGACAGATGGTCATCGTGAAAGACATCGACTTCTTTTCGCTCTGCGAACACCACATGCTGCCCTTCTTTGGCAAGGCACACGTGGCTTATATCCCGAACGGATACATCACGGGACTGAGCAAGATAGCCCGTGTGGTCGACATCTTCTCCCACCGTCTGCAAGTGCAGGAACGCATGACCCTGCAAATCAAAGAGTGTATCCAGGAAGCTCTCAATCCGTTGGGAGTCATGGTGGTAGTTGAAGCAAAGCACATGTGCATGCAGATGCGTGGAGTGGAGAAACAGAACTCCATCACGACCACTTCCGACTTCACCGGAGCTTTCAACCAGGCCAAGACCCGCGAGGAGTTCATGAACCTGATCAAACACGACTGAACAGTCGGAGACGCGTCATCTGAAGTTGTGTCGCCACAATTCGCTTTCTGAGGGCATTCAACCCGATGAGGATGGAAAAAGGCACGGAAACACAAAGAGGATTCTTACCTGAAACAGTCAGGATAGTCCTTCTGTGCTTCCGTGCCTTTTATAATTCTGGAAACCGATTCATTCCTTCTTCGAAACCGGCTCCTTCTCTTCCGTCACCAGATCGCCGATGAAGTCGATGGACTGCTTCCGTTGCATGTTGACACGGATGTTGGATGCACCATTATCGTACACATCGACATGGAAGGTGTAATAGTCTTCACGGGTACGGGCAGAAAACTCAATCTCGTAATTGCCCTTCTTGCCCAGCTTCTGTTCATAATCCAGTACCTCGGCTTCAAAGTTCAGTCCCTCGCCTCCCCCGTAAGGGATGGAGTAGGCACGTCCATAATAAGGCAAATAGGAAAAGACGGAGTCATTTCTGACCGTGAGGGAATAGTAAGGCGACAACTGTATGCTATGTCCACCCTGTGTCAAGGCTGAACGGACTTCGATTTCAAAATCCTTCGCCTCCATACGCTCTTTCACCATCTGTGCGCGTTCCTGCTTCTTCTCAGTCTTGCTTTGTGCCGACAGAGATACGGGGATGGCCGACAACGCCAGGCACCATCCCGCCCATAACAACAGTTTCTTTTTCATAGGCTCATTGTGTTAGATGGTTTATCGCCTCAAAAATAGGGAGAAAGTACATACATCCGCACAAAGGAAGGCACTCATTTAGCTTATTTTAGTTCGCCGTTCCTGCGTGTCCGGTCTCCTTAGCGTTTTTTCAGAAGCGGACGGCAACGAATGGTTCCGTCAATAGGCATTGGCTTCGCCACGGATGGCGTTGCGTACGGTCATGTAGATGATGCGCAGGTCGAGCCAGAACGACCAGTTCTCCACATACCAGATGTCCTTACGGATGCGGTCTTCCATCTGATAGAGTTCCTTGGTCTCGCCACGGCAACCGTTCACCTGTGCCCAACCGGTAATGCCCGGCTTCAGCAAATGGCGCACCATGTATTTGTTTATCAATGCAGAATATTCCTCGGTATGTTTGAGCATGTGCGGACGAGGACCGACTACCGACATGTCTCCCAGGAGTACATTGATGAACTGCGGCAACTCATCGATGCTGCTCTTGCGAAGGAAATTGCCAAACTTCGTCTTGCGGGGGTCATCCTTGGTCGCCTGGAGCCTGTCGGCATCCTTGTTGACCTTCATGCTGCGGAACTTGTAGCAGTAGAACTCCTTTCCGTTCAGCCCGTTCCGTTTCTGCTTGAAGAAAACAGGACCGGGAGAGGTGATTTTGGTCACAATGGCAACAAAGAGATAGATGAACGGGAAGAGCGTACAGAGGAACGTCAGCGAAAACACAATGTCAAACAGACGCTTCACAAAGCGGTTGATGGGCTGGCGCAAGGGCTCTTCACGCATATACAGCACGGGGACATCTCCCATCAGCGTCATACGCATCGTACGGCGCAGGTAATTGCGTACGTTGGGAACACTGCAAAAACGGATCAGGTGGTTCTCACAATAGTTGATCAGCTCCATAATCTCCGACGCACGAACCGAAGGCAGGCAACAGTAGAGCCGTGGCGGAGCTGTCGGCGAAATGGGCATGTTGCGCAGATAGGGAATCACCTCGTTCACCTTCCCCAGATAGGGCAAGGGGAAGTGCTCGACCGGCTGGTCGTCAAAGTATCCCAGGATGCGGTAACCGGTCGAAGGGTCGTTCATCATCTCGCCATAAAGGTCAAGCATGTTCAATCCGCTGCCGACAAAAATCACACTGCGGAGATTGCGTCCCAACCGACGGTAACGTCGGATAAAATAGCGGGCAACCAGACGGCCCACCAGGATACCCACCCACAATGCCGGATAGAACGTGAAAACCCATGCCCACGAAAAGAGATGCCCCTCCAGGTAATCAATGGTCAGGAACGAAAGGACACCAAACCAGAACACGGTGACAAACGAACGGGCGACAATCTCCTCGGGACGTACCTTACGCATATACACCACAGGCTTCTTCCACGACACACACAAGAGGTAAATGACGTTGAAGACGAAATAGACCAAATGATATTCAGTGGATGCCAGCGCGGGATACAGCCCCGGACTCAACCAATAGAAAACAGTCAACAACAGATTGAGGATGACCAGATCATTCAGGATGACTGCCCAACGCAATAAGGTTACTTTTTGAGATTCCCGTTGCATAATAGTTCTGCCATTTTTATGTAAAGTAATTACAAAGGTATAGGAAATGTTGTAAAGGGAAAAGATTAAAAAGTATTTTTACCCCCCCCCACGAGGTTAAAAGATGTTTATCTTTTCGGAATTTTCTTCTAAGCGATTGTCTTTAAAGCAATTTTATATTCACGGTTTCGAGTCAGGTTACACAAGTTCAAACAGGTTCACAATTTCCTGGACAGCTTTTCATTAGAAAAAAGAGAGGCATGCCGGCTTTTCTTTCCCAAGAAACGGGAAAGAGAGCCGGCATAATTATTTAGTCCTGGAAGTAGACACGCTTCACTCGTCCCGACACACTTGTCAGGATTTCATAAGGAATGGTTTCCAAAATATCAGACAAAACACTCACCGGCAGATTGTCGCCGAAGATTTCCACACGGTCGCCTTCCTGACAGTCAATGTCGGTCACGTCAATCATGCAGACATCCATGCAGATATTGCCCACATAGGGAGCTTTCTGCCCGTTGACCAGGCAATAGCCGTGCCCGCAACCCAAGTGACGGTCCAGCCCGTCAGCGTATCCGATAGGGAGAGCTGCAATGCGCGATGGACGGGTCAACACACCACGCCGACTGTAGCCCACGGTGTCCTCGGCAGGAACATTGTGGATTTGCAGGATGGTGGTCTTCAGGGTACTGACATTATGGATAAATGCATTGTTCACCGGATTGATGCCATAGAGTCCCAAGCCGAGACGTACCATGTCGTAATGGGCACGCGGGAAACGTTCAATCCCTGCCGAATTGCAGATGTGCCGCAGGATTTTATGGGGGAATGCCGCCTGCAGCTCGGCAGAAGCCTTGGCAAAGATTTCATTCTGCTGACGGGTGAAGTCGTCAAACTCTGGTGAATCGCTCCCCACGAAATGGGAAAACACCGAACGGGGCAACAAAGCCGTCTGGCTCTTCAACCGACGGATAAGGGCAGGAATCTCCTCGGGCATGAATCCCAGACGGTGCATCCCGGTGTCGAGCTTGATATGGATGGGGAAGTTGGTGATGCCCTGTTTCTCGGCAGCCTTGATCAGCGCATCGAGCAGATGGAAGCTGTAGACTTCCGGCTCCAGCTTGTAGTCAAACAAGGTCTTGAACGCCGTCATCTCGGGATTCATGATGATGATGGACGCCGTAATGCCCGCCTTACGCAGGTCAGACCCTTCATCTGCCACGGCAACGGCCAGATAGTCTACCCGGTGGTCCTGCAAGGTCTTGGCTATCTCATAGGACCCGGCACCGTAGGCGGACGCCTTCACCATGCACACCATCTTCGTGTCGGGCATCAGGAAGCTGCGGTAGTAGTTCAAGTTGTCCACCATGGCGTTCAGGTTGATTTCGAGAATGGTCTCATGCACCTTCAGTTCCAGCTGTTCCGACACTTCATCGAAGTGGAACTTGCGCGAACCTTTTACCAGGATGGCTTCGTTACGCAGGGACGCAAACACGTCGGATGCCAGCAGGGAGGCAGTGTCGGGGAAGAAATACTTCTCCATCGGGAAACGTGCCTCAGCAGCCGAGATGTCGGGACCTACCCCGATGATTTTCTCGATGCCGCGGTTCTGCACCAGCTGCGCCACCTTGCGATAGAGGAAGGTCGCACTCTGTCCCGTCTCCAGGATATCGGAAAGGATCAGCGTACGCTTGCGCCCCTTCGTGTCGGTACGCCGTGCCATGAAGTCGAGTGCTATGTCGAGCGAAGCCAGGTCTGAATTATAGCTATCATTGATAAGCGTACAGCCGTTCTTGCCTTCCTTCACTTCGAGGCGCATGGCTACCGGTTCCAGCCGTGCCATGCGGACGGCAATGTCCTCGGGCGATATCATCAGGTAAAGGCACACTGCCAGACAGTTGAGAGAATTTTCCACCGACGCGTCGTCAATGAAAGGAATCCGGTAACTGTTCTCCATGCCGAGGTAGCGGTAGTTGACCGTCGTCCCGGTATCGTCCTTCTTGATGGAACGGATGTAGAGGGGTTTCTCGTCGTCCTTTTGCGACCACGCTATTTCACGGGCGGAAGGGATGGTCTTTGCCACACAGTCACAGATTAATTCGTCGTCACCGTTATAGATGATGACGTCGCAATCCTTGAAGAGCGACAGCTTCTCGCTGCACTTGTCCTGCAACGAAAAGAAGTTCTCCTGATGGGCGCCGCCGATGTTGGTCAGTACGCCGATGGTCGGATTGATGATGGTACGCAGGGCATCCATCTCTCCCATTTCGGAGATGCCGGCTTCGAAGATGCCCACTTCAGTCTGCTCGTTCATGAGCCACACGGAAAGCGGAACACCGATTTGCGAATTGTAGCTCCGTGGGGAGCGTGTCACGTTCTTGTCGGGCGAGATGAGCTGGTAGAGCCATTCCTTCACCACGGTTTTCCCGTTGCTTCCGGTGATGCCCACCACGGGGACATCGAACTCCTTGCGGTGCAGTTCGGCGAGGTGCTGCAACGCCTTCAGCGGACTTACGACGCGCAGGAAGTTGGCTCCGGGGAAGTCCTCACACGCACCGGGAAGCTCCGACACCACAAAGTTGCGCACACCGCGGTTATAGAGGTCAATGATGTATTTATGTCCGTCGTTACGCTTCGAACGCAGGGCGAAAAACAGGGTTTCTTCAGGAAAACACAGCGAACGGCTGTCGGTGAGAATCCAATCGATCCGGGCCTTCTTGTTACCGAAACGTTCGGCTCCTATCTGGTGACTTATTGATTCAATCGTGTATGGCATAATTCCAATTCCTTTTTGAAGTCTAAGGTCGGACATTTTTCTGTAAGACGGTTTATCCTTAACACTATTTGTGTTAAAAAGTTCTTGTATTGAGGGGCTTCCGGATGAAACGGACGATGCTCCAAAGCCCGTCTTATCTCCTGACATTCAGCCATCACCGACCGAGCTTCCGCTGTCAGGCAGGCGTCAGTGAAGCATTCCCATACATAATCTATAGCCAACGGAGAGGGATGCAACATGTCGTCGGCATAGAAACGGTAATCGCGCAACTCGTCGAGCACAATCTCATAGGCAGGGAAATAGTGGCAGCAGGGACAGGTCGCACAGAGTTCGTCCACCGCCAGGAGCAGAGCCGACTTACTGAGCTGGTTGGCATGGAATCCGTCGCGGGCATGACGGATGGGACTGACGGTGAACAGGACCTGCAACGTGGGACGACGTTCCAAGAGCCGTCCGATGACCGCACCCAGCCTCCGGACGATGGCATCGGGACTGACCCGCAGACGCACGAAACGGCTCTCCGGCAATTTGTGGCAGTTTGCCACCACCTGCTCCAACGGGTCGGCCGCACCACCGTCTTCTCCCTTCAGGCAGTACACATACGACGTGCCCAGGGTGATGAGCAGGAAGTCCAGCGACGGCAACGCCTCCATCGCCCGGCTCAGCCTTCCGTTGATCAGACTCAGGCATTCGTCCCGGGACGAAGCGGAAAAGCGCGAATGGTGCATGAAGCTGTGCCACCACCCGTCTTTGGAGACGAACAGCTCGGGCGACGTCTCGTCATACAGGCGTCCGTCCAGCAACGTCTCCAGCGCACGGGCAATCGAAAAGGGATTGTAAAGGATGCCAAACGGATTGACATCACACGCGAACTTGGCATCCGACAGACGGTTACCAATGTGTTCGGAAAAGCACGAACCCAGCGACATCAGCCGGTTCTGATAACCGACGGACAGGATGCCGGCGGGCAATTCTACTTTCGTTCTGAAGTTCATCATATTCCTCCGAGGGCTAAAAATCCACCGCAAAAGTACGCATCTTAGTGAGTAATTATATATTTTTGCCGATTATTATCCAACTTTCGCAAGCCCAAGGTGTAGTGAACGAGGCGACTTCCCGTCCGCCGAATCCACTGCGCACACCGTGGAACGCCTACGAGGTTTTAAGTAAGAGACTAACAACGATGAGTAAGGAGAACACATACACGCTGCTCGACGCCATACACTATCCGGCAGACCTACGCCGGCTCAACCTAGACCAACTGCCTGAGGTGTGTCGTGAATTACGCCAAGACATCATCAACGAACTTTCGTGCAACCCGGGACACTTCGCCGCCAGTCTGGGTGTGGTGGAACTGACCGTCGCACTGCACTATGTCTACAACACCCCCTACGACCGCCTGGTGTGGGACGTGGGCCATCAGGCTTACGGACACAAGATTCTCACCGGACGCAAGGAGATGTTTTCCACCAACCGCAAATATAAAGGTATCCGGCCCTTCCCCTCACCCGAAGAGAGTGAATATGACACGTTCGCCTGCGGACATGCCTCCAACTCCATCTCGGCTGCCCTGGGCATGGCTGTCAGTGCCAAGCGTCTGGGAGAGACCGACCGCCACATCGTTGCCGTCATCGGCGACGGTTCCATGAGCGGCGGACTGGCTTTCGAAGGGTTGAACAATGCGTCTTCAACCCCCAACGACCTGCTCATCATCCTCAACGACAACGACATGTCCATCGACCACAGTGTGGGGGGCATGCGTCAGTATCTGCTGAACCTCAACACCAACGACAAGTATAACCGGCTGCGTTACCGGCTCTCGCAACTCTTCGGCGACCTGGGGCTTCTCAACGAACGTACCCGCAAGAGCATCATCCGATTCAACAACAGTCTCAAGTCGGTCCTCTCCAAACAACAGAACATCTTTGAAGGCATGAACATCCGCTACTTCGGTCCTGTCGACGGACACAACGTGACCGAACTGGTGCGTACGCTCAACACCCTGAAAGACATGAAGGGCCCCAAGCTGCTGCATGTCCGCACCGTCAAGGGACGGGGCTTCGCTCCGGCGGAAGAACAGGCCACCATCTGGCATGCTCCGGGACTCTTCGACCCGAAAACCGGCAAACGCCTCGTGCAGTGCACCGACGGACTGCCGCCCCTGTTTCAGGACGTGTTCGGAAAGACACTCGTGGAGCTTGCCGAACAGAATCCCCGCATCATGGGCGTCACACCTGCCATGCCCAGCGGATGCTCGATGAACATATTGATGCACGCCATGCCCGACCGTGCCTTTGACGTGGGCATTGCCGAGGGACATGCCGTCACCTTCTCCGGAGGAATGGCAAAGGACGGACTGCTGCCCTTCTGCAACATCTACTCCTCCTTCATGCAACGTGCCTATGACAACATCATTCACGATGTCGCCCTGCTGCGCCTCAACGTCGTGTTCTGCCTTGACCGTGCCGGACTGGTCGGTGAAGACGGACCGACTCACCACGGAGCGTTCGACCTTGCCTACCTGCGTCCCATCCCCAACCTGACGATTGCTGCCCCGTATGACGAGCACGAACTGCGGCGCATGATGTACACCGCCCAGCTGCCTGACCAGGGACCGTTCGTCATCCGTTACCCTCGCGGACGCGGAAGACTCACCGACTGGCACTGTCCGCTCGAAGCCATCGAGGTGGGCAAAGGCAGACGCCTGAAAGACGGCAACGACCTCGCCGTGCTCTCCATAGGCGCCGTAGGCAATGCCGCAGCCGACGCCATAGCCGAGGTCGAACAGGCACATCCGGACGTCAGCATCGCACACTATGACCTCCGCTTTGCCAAGCCGCTCGACGAAGAGCTGTTGGAGGAGGTCGCCCGCCGGTTCAACCGCATCGTCACCGTGGAAGACGGTATTCTGAAAGGCGGCGTCGGCAGTGCCGTGTTGGAGTACATGGCGGACCATGACCACACACCACACGTCCGTCGGCTGGGCATTCCTGACCGCTTTATCGAGCATGGCGCCGTCGACATCCTGCGCCACCTCTGCGGCATCGACAAGGAAGGCATCCGCGACGCACTCCTTGCCGAACTGCAACGCTGACCGGCATTGGTCCAAAGATGATAGACACGGACGATACAGAGCGCAAGCCCAGCCTCTGCATCGCCCGTGTCCTGTTTTTCCGCTCCGCCACTCCCACACATTCCCTCCTTCCCCCTACACATTCCCGTTGACAAACCGAAAGCCAAAAGAACAATTCTCCTTACACAATTTACCAAATCCGCCTTTTCAACTAACGCGTACTTTTGCAAAATCGAGCAAACGAACGAAGAAAGGTTAATTCCGATTCACACTAAACTTCTGAAGCGCCCATTCATTTCACGTTTCTTAGTATCCAACACTTGTTTTTCACGCGCCAAACAATATTGTTTGAGTCGTCAAACACTTGTGTTTGGGACGTGAAACAATATTGTTTGACCGATGAAACAATATTGTTTCGTCCGTCGATGTAAGGAAAAGAGAAAACGAAAGAATAATTTCTGACAACTGCTCTCCAGAAGGAACGCGGACGCATCACTTTTCCAACTATTAAATCGCACCATATTCTGGAACCGCATACACCACAAAGTCACTTACAGGGAATATCTCACTGCGCTCTGAAAGCGATGTTTGCCATCTCCCGACAAAGTGTATTTTGCAAATCGCTCCAGAATCGCTTCTTTGCTCACCGACTCGTCTTCGGGTGCGAGGAAGGGCACTCTCAGACGATTCGTTTGACGTTTTGACACTTTGACACCATGCGAAGACCTGCCCGGCATGTTCGTCAGTCGATAGACAGCCCCTTGCGAAGCAATCGGACATCCCTCCCATGCAAACCGCCGGATTGTCAAGCCGAGATAGTAAAAAAAGAAAGCAAAAAGCTTTTATATAGTATGAAATAGGTTATCTTTGCCACGCAAAAAGACACAGACTAAGGATTTAAAGTATGAAAATAATCATTGCCGGAGCCGGGGAAGTGGGAACTCACCTGGCAAAAATGTTATCCGGAGAGAAGCAGGACATCATCCTCATGGACACGGATGAAGAAAAGCTGGGTCAGCTGGAAGACAATTTCGACCTGATGACCGTCAATGCCTCCTCACTCTCCATCGCCGGACTGAAAGAAGCCAACGTACCCAACGCCGACCTGTTCATCGGTGTCACTCCCGACGAGAGTCGCAACATGACTTCCTGCCTGCTGGCACACAGCCTGGGCGCCAAAAAGACCGTAGCACGCATCGATAACGCCGAATACCTGCAACCCAAACATCAGGAATTTTTCGCCAACATCGGCATCAACTCACTCATCTACCCTGAAATGCTTGCCGCCCGCGAAATCGTGGACGCCATCAAGATGAGCTGGATCCGCCAGTGGTGGGAGGTCGACGGTGGCGAACTGGTGCTCATCGCCGTCAAGCTGCGCCGCACGGCACACATACTCGACATTCCTCTCCATCAGCTGGACACCCGGTCCACCCCCTTCCTCATCGTTGCCATCAAGCGGGGCATGCACACCATCATCCCCCGCGGTGACGACACCTTGCAGGAGCTGGACCTCGTGTACTTCATGACCATGAAGAAGTACATCCCCTACATCCGTCAGATAGCCGGAAAAGACGACTACAAGGACGTCCGCAACGTCATGATCATGGGCGGAAGCCGCATTGCCGTCCGCACGGCACAGATGGCACCCGAATACATGAAGGTGAAAATCATCGAGAAGGACATCGAACGCTGCCACCGCCTCACCGAACTCATCGACAACGACCGCGTGATGATTATCAACGGCGACGGTCGCGACATGGACCTCCTCATGGATGAAGGCATCGAAAACACCGAAGCGTTCGTGGCACTCACCGGCAGTGCGGAAACCAATATCCTCGCCTGCCTGGCTGCCAAGCGGACGGGCGTCAGCAAGACCGTAGCGGAAGTGGAGAACATGGCATACATCAGCATGGCAGAAGGCATGGACATCGGCACCATCATCAACAAGAAGATGATTGCCGCCAGCCACATCTATCAGATGATGCTCGACGCCGACGTGACCAACGTGAAGTGCCTCACCGTGGCAAATGCCGACGTGGCTGAGTTCATCGTGAAGGAAGGTTCGAAAATCACCAAGCATCCGGTAAAGGACTGCGGTCTGCCCAAGGGTATCAACATCGGTGGTGTCATCCGTCAGGGGACGGGCGCCCTCGTAACCGGTAACACCCAGCTCCAGGCGGGCGACCACGTCGTGGTGTTCTGCACGGGCATGACCATGCAGAAGATTGAAAAATTCTTTATTTAAGCGTACAGCCAAATGATAAACTATAAGATTGTGGCAAAGATACTGGGAATCCTCCTCTTCCTGGAAGCGATTCTCCTGTTGGGCTGCTCCATCTTTCCCATCTGTTTCGGGGAGAGCGACCTCGTGCCCTTCCTCGCCTCGGCAGGCATCACCTGCCTCATAGGACTCATCCTGTTCTGGATCGGACATGATGCCGACAAGAAGGTGAACCGCAAGGACGGCTACATCATCGTCACCTTCTCGTGGGTGCTGTTCAGCTTGCTGGGCATGCTCCCTTTCCTTTTCGGGCGTTACACCGAGAGTGTCGCCAACGCCTTCTTCGAGACCATGTCCGGATTCACCACCACCGGTGCCACCGTGCTCGACAACATCGAGTCGTTGCCCCACGGCATCCTGTTCTGGCGCAGCCTGACACAGTGGTTCGGCGGATTGGGCATCGTGTTCTTCACCATTGCCGTACTGCCTATCTTCGGGTCGGGCGGCATGAAGCTCTTTGCTGCCGAGACCACCGGTCCGACACACAGCAAGCTCCATCCCCGCCTCGACGTGACGGCGAAATGGATATGGACCATCTATCTCATCATCACCCTTACACACGGAGCCTTGTTGCTGTTGGGCGACATGCCCTGGTTCGACAGTCTGTGCACCGCCATGTCGACTGCCGCCACCGGCGGTTACTCGGTGAAGCAAAGCAGCCTCATGGCATACAACTCGCCCTATATCGAGTACATCACAACCCTCTTCATGCTCATCTCGGGCGTGAATTTTACCCTGCTCTATGTCGCCATCCTGAAGCGGCAGCCCGTCCGCCTGCTGAAGGACACGGAGTTCCGCTGGTACATCGGGAGCTACTCGGTGTTCACACTGTTCATCACCATCGCCCTGCTGGTAGACACACCGATGGGACTGGAGGAGAGCTTCCGTCTTGCATCCTTCCAGGTTGCCACGGCACAGACCACGACAGGATTCGGAACGGCCGACTACATGCTGTGGCCTTCCTGCACCTGGCTGGTGTTGTGCATCGCCATGATGGTCGGTGCCTGCGCCGGTTCGACAACCGGAGCCATGAAGTCCATCCGCCTGGCCATGCTGTTCAAGATTGTGCGCAACCAGTTCCGCCACATGCTCCATCCCAACGCCGTACTCCCGCTACGCATCAGCGGAGTGGTCATCTCCAACGAAATCAAGACGACCCTGCTCGCCTTCTTCTTTGCCTACATCGGCATCATCCTTGTGGGTTGGGTGTTCATGCTGACGTTGGGTGTCGGGTTCATGGAGGCATTCGGCATCACGGTGTCGAGCCTGGGCAACGTAGGTCCGGGATTGGGCAACTGCGGTCCGGCGTATTCATGGAACAACCTGCCCGATGCAGCCAAGTGGGGCTGTTCCTTCCTGATGCTCATCGGACGTCTGGAGCTGTTCTCCGTCCTGCTGCTGTTCAGCCCGAGCTTCTGGAAGAAACACTGATCAATGGAACCTGTACCCAATGCCGAGCATCAGGTTGTTGGGGTCGTGGAAGTCCTGTAGCTGATAGCCTACATGCAGGAAGATGCTCCGGGTGAAGAAGGCCTTCAGGGCAAGCACCTGGTAGAGACCTTTGGCATCATCGCCATGACGGTAACAATTGTAACCGACGCCTACGTTGACCGAGAAGACAGGCATCGTCCATTCTCCCCGGGCGGAAAGTCCCACGACAATCTGTTCGCGGAACGGCGGACGGTAGAACTTGATGTCATCGCCCGGACCAATGCCTGCCAGGTGTTCCTTCAGGTTGCCTCCCTCATCCCAACGTCCGTCGAGCGAGATGCCCGCAGCAAGGTTCTTCGTGAAATGATACATGGGTGCCACGTTGAGACCGATGATACCGAACTTGCCGGGAAGCAGATAAGACGACCCTTCCCAGTCCAGTCCACGCGTGCGGGCAGCTCCATAAAGCAACACATCGTAAGACCAGTGGGGCCGGAACACCGATGCCGGTTCTCCTCCTTCCGTCTGCTCTTCTTCACCCCACGAACGCACCACTCCCAGGCGTGCCCCCATCGTGTTCACCCCACCATTGGGATAGCGGGTGTTTCCGTTGGAATAGTGGGTCAGGTCGATACCTGCCGTGAGGTTCCATGAAGAAGAAAGCTGCCAGTTGAAGAATACCCCCAGATTGATATACGCATTGATGCGTGAGCCGACGACCGTATTTTTCGGGTTGGTCTCCTCGTCATGGGGTTTCCAGCCGAAGGATGCCCCGAAGTTCCACTCATAGTCGAGCGACAGGCGTCGGGAAAGACTCGCCATCCGCGAACCCTGAAAGACATAGACAGCCAACGGATTGCCTACCTCCCGTGCGTTGAAGAAGGTGTTGTATGCCACGCCGATGCCCTGATAAGCGTGCGGATAGAGTTTCCCCAGACGGGTGTGGGGAGCAAAACGGAAGGCATATTTCAGGTGGGCGGACAAGGCCGTGCGTATGGGCTTGCCTGCCAAGTTATCGTCTTCAAAGAATGTTTCGGTAGGAGCCACATAGCCCGTCCGCAGGTCTACACCGAGACGGTGGGTGATGCGCGGACGCAGACTGTCTGCCACCGACACCTGCTCTTGCGACAGAAGCGGGGAAGACAGACCGAAAGACAGCAACAGCCCCGTCAGCATCCGAAAATTCAAGATAAGGGAAAGAGACTTTTTCACAACGGTATTTTTATATGATAATCACTTCCTGTGAACAACGTTCCGCGATACATGCCACTGAGACTCCGTCTTCTGCCGTTGCGCGGATGGGATGCATAGACGGTATAGGATGCGTTGAACAGGCTGTAATCGAGGAGGGGGATGATGCGTACATGTTCATTGGGAGCGATGCTGACGACTTTTATCCGGTCGGGCACGGTGAGGGGCAACGGCTGTTCGCTCAGGGAAAACGGCAACTTCATTCCGCTGAAGACCAGCCTTCCGCCTGACACACTGTCGGGGACCTCCAGTTCTGCCCCGGAAAGCCAGGATACATTGTCATCCGACAACACGATGAACCGTCCCCGGCTCCGATTCTTTCCCGAGATGACGAGCTGCTGACGGATGGTGTCGGCGGACTGATTATAGACCACCAGTCCCTCACCCTCGCGTACCTCCGTCCATGGTGAATCCGGTTCAAGCCGATACACCACACTGTCCACCCGGTAAGGTTCACCCAGCGTCAGACGGAACTCCAGCGGGATGTCCACATAGTCGTTGCCCACATGGATGTCCATCCGATAATCCTCCTGCAACAGGTTCTCACCGAGCATCACGACCAGCCGACGTCCTTCGTCGCGCACAACAGCGCAATCCAACAGTCCCCCAAGGCTGAACTCCCAGCCGTTCCCGGTCCTCCATCTTCGTTACCGGACCACCATTGTCACTACTGACAAAGCTGATGAGCGACTTGCCCGACTCCGACGTCACATCGAGCACGCTCCAGTCTTCCGATGGAAAATCGATGACCAGCGTATCTCCGTTGCCGTCCATCGTGAAATGTGTTTCAGCCGGAGCAATATGGTCTACAAAGACCTCCTGGTTGCAGCCCGTGCAGGCAAGCAACCCGCCCCACAGCAGACCGCACCGTATCCTCCGAAGTATATTTTTCATGATTTCTGTCTTGTTAAAGTAAGGCATGCATGCAAAGGTAGTGTTTTTCGGAGAAGCTCCTGCCTGAAAATATCCTTTTCTTCACTCGTCGCTTCGTGCCCAACTGTTTTCTCACCCAACTATCAAAATGTCAAACGAAGGCACCCACAGGGACATTTCTCGCGCCAAAGGACGAGTTGGAACGCAAAGAAGGCATTCTGGAGCGATTCGCAAAATACAACTTGATACGGCTACGGCTGTTTTCGTTGCACGGAAGCTCGTCTATCAGCGAAACAGCAGCATTCTCACAATGAACATGGGAGAGATAGATGCTTTTTATTACCATCCGAATTATTGACAGCACACTCCTTCCAGCGAATGAAACTCGGAACTTTTTACTTCCACCTTCCAAAGATTTGACTTCCGGGCATGAAACAATCGTGTTTGGAGGATGAAACTATATTGTTTGACGCGGCAAACTATATTGTTTGGCTCGCGAAACAATATAGTTCCGGGCACGTTTTGTCTATATTCCGAAAACGAAGTGTATAGTTTTCTAAAATGAAGGGCATTTTTCCGGTGTTTCGTTTGCTTTTCTTAGCAATTACCTGCTAGCTTGTCGGCAAATCGTCCAATGTGAGTTAGCCGCAAAGGGACGTTTGACGAAATCCGTCAAGCAAAAGCACGGAAATGACTTCTTTTTGTCATTTCCACCCGTCCGCAGAAAAAGACATCGGATGAAAAAAGAGCACACCAAGGGACGGAAGGAAAGGCGTCCGTGACGCTCCAGGAGAGAAGGTGCGGGACACGGGAAGCAATCTTCCGGCGTGGTTAAAAAAACGAAAAAATTCGTGGGCTTATTCAATATTAGTGACTAACTTTGCGGCTCAAAAGTAGTAGTAGAGATGGTCAAAGGCTGGAAAATGTTGGTTTTACCCTTTTTCCTATTGGTGCTCTTTTTGGGCAATTCAATAGGGAGGCTGTCTGCCATACCCTTCACCCAACCTTCCCGACTCTCTACTCCCGACCTCTCTATCAAGCACAATCCTCTTACACCAAACAGTTTTTACAACAGAAACATACGTCCTGTCACCCGGCTGTTCCATGCTGACGGACGAACTTGCCGTGACACCGGTGCCTGCCCCTCTCACTCTACTACCTCCAACCCTTTCCGCAGCACCCCTCGTCCGGCTCCGACCCTTCTCTTCTGCCGGCTCTTGATTTAGCCCCGGCAGACACAAGCAACATCTTTATTTTCATTGCAACATAAATCAAATAACCTAATAATTAAAACATGTCTTTTACATTATTAATTACCGCAATTTTAACCGGAATTGCCTTGGTAGCTGCCGGCATGATCGTGGCAAAGCTTATCAGCCCGCGCTCGTTCAATGCCCAGAAAGGCGAAGCCTACGAATGTGGTTTGCCCACACGTGGACGCTCGCAAATGCAGTTCAAGGTTGGTTATTACCTGTTCGCCATCCTGTTCCTGATGTTCGACATCGAGACAGTGTTCCTCTTTCCCTGGGCAGTTGTCGTGGGTGAAGTGGGAATCTATGGCCTGGTAAGTGTCATCTTCTTCTTAGTAGTATTAATCTTAGGCCTGGCATATGCCTGGAAGAAAGGAGCGCTCAAATGGGAATGAAACAGCCGAAAATCCGCTCCATGAAGTATGAGGAGTTCAAGAACAACGACTACCTGGAGCACATGGTCGAGGAACTTCGTGAACAGGGCGTGAACGTTGCCGTGTCGAAACTGGATGACCTGATCAACTGGGGACGAAGCAACTCCGTGTGGTCATTCCTGCTCGGAACGAGCTGCTGCGCCATCGAGTTCATGGCACTGGGTGCAGCCCGCTATGACATGGCACGCTTCGGTTTCGAGGTAACCCGTAACTCCCCCCGTCAGGGTGACGTGCTGCTCGTCATGGGAACCATCACCCACCGCTGCGCACCGTTGATGAAACGTCTGTATGACCAGCTCGCCGAACCGAAATATGTCATCGCCGTGGGCGGATGCACCATCTCGGGCGGTCCGTTCAAGAACTCGTACCACGTGGTCGACGGCATCGACCAGATTGTCCCTGTGGATGTCTACATCCCGGGATGTCCGCCGCGCCCCGAGGCTTTTTATTATGGCCTGATGCAGCTGCAACGCAAAATCAAGCTGGAACATTTCTTTGGCGGTGTCAACCGTAAACAACCCAAACCAGAAGAAGATTAATAGGAGCTATGGATATAAAAGATAAGATTTTGAAGATTGTGCCGGAAGTGACGTTCACCGAACAGGGTGACACGGTGGCTGTCGTGCCTCTGGCCTCATTCCGCAAGCTTGCCGAAGCCTTGCGTCACGACCCGGAAGACGCCATGGATTTCATGCGCGACATCGTGGGCATGGACTGGGGCGAAACCCTGGGAGCACTCTACTATCTGGAGTCGACTACCTCGAACCGCCGCATCACCCTGCGCACAGAGACTGACAACCGGGAGAATCCGGTTATCCCCAGTGTCTGCGACTTGTGGGCAACCGCACAAATCAAGGAGCGCGAGGCACACGACTTCTTTGGCATCATTTTCACGGGCAACCCCGACCTGCGCCGCCTCTTCCTGCGCGAAGACTGGGTGGGCTACCCCTTCCGCAAGGATTATGACATGAAGTCCAACCCGCTCAACATGACCAACGAGGAGGATGACGACGTGGCACCGACCTACGAGCTGGGTCCCAAGGGTGAACTCATCTCAGGAAAGAACGTCGTTTTCGCCCCCGAAGAGTTTGTCATCAACATGGGTCCGCAACACCCGTCAACCCACGGAGCGCTGCGTATGCGTATCTCCCTCGACGGTGAGACGGTGAAGCGTGTAGACCCGGTCTGCGGATACATCCACCGCGGCATCGAGAAGATGAACGAGAGCCTCACCTACCCGCAGACACTCGCCCTGACCGACCGTCTGGACTACCTGAGCGCACACCAGAGCCGCCATGCCCTGTGCATGTGCATCGAGAAGGCTGCCGGCATCGAGATTTCCGAGCGTGCGAAGTACATCCGTACCATCATGGACGAGTTGCAACGTATCGACTCCCACCTGCTCTACTTCTCCTGTCTGGTGCTTGACATGGGTGGCTTCACCCCGTTCTTCTACGGCTTCCGCGAACGTGAGATGGTGCTCGACATCTTCGAGGAGACCACCGGCGGACGCCTCATCCAGAACTACAACATGATCGGCGGTGTGCAGGCCGACCTGCATCCCGACTTCCAGAAGAAGGTGAAAGCGTTCATCAAGCATATGCGCGGCATCGTGCATGAGTACCACGAAATCTTCACCGGCAACGTCATCGTGACCAGCCGTATGAAGGGTGTGGGCGTGCTGAGCCGTGAGGATGTCATCAGCTACGGCGCTACCGGAGGCACGGGACGTGCATCGGGCTGGAGCAACGACGTACGCAAGCACCACCCCTACGGTGTCTATGACAAGGTGGAATTCAAGGAAATCCTCCGCACGGAAGGCGACAGCTTCGCCCGCTACATGGTGCGTATGGACGAAATCATGGAGTCGCTCCACATCATCGAACAGCTCATCGACAACATTCCTGAAGGCGAATACCGCGTGAAGACGAAACCCATCATCCGCGTGCCGGAAGGCATCTACTCCCAGTCGGTAGAGACGAGCCGTGGCGAGTTCGATGTCATCCTTGAGAGCCATGGAGACAAGAGCCCCTATCGTCTGCACTACCGTTCGGCCTGCCTGCCGCTGGTACACATCCTCGACAAAGCCTGCCGTGGATGGAAGATTGCCGACCTGATTGTGATTGGTGCAAGTATCGACCTTGTAATCCCTGACATTGACAGATAAATTGACCAACCGTTAATAACAGAACAATGAATAATTCATTTTTAGACTATTATAGCTTGCAACCCGTTACCAGCTGGATTCACGACGCCCTGTGCAGCGTGATGCCCGAGGCGCTGGCCATCTTCCTGGAGTGCGTGGTAATCGGTGTTGTTCTCGTGGCTCTCTATGCCGTCCTCGCTATCATACTGATTTATATGGAGCGTAAGGTCTGCGCGGCTTTCCAATGCCGTATCGGCCCGAACCGTGTGGGAGGAAAAGGCGGTCTGATGCAGGTTCCTGCCGACGTACTGAAAATCCTGACGAAGGAAATCATCCGTCTGAAGAACTCTGACCACCTGCTCTATGACCTGGCCCCCTACCTCGTCATCCTGGCATCCATCCTGACCTTCTCCTGCCTTCCCTGGAACAAGGGCGCCCAAGTGCTCGACATGAACATCGGCATCCTCTTCGTGCTGGCAGCCTCGTCCATCGGCGTGGTAGGTATCCTGCTGGCAGGTTGGGCAAGTAACAACAAGTACACCATGATCGGTGCCGTACGTAGTGGTGCCATGATTATCAGCTACGAGCTGTCCATGGGCATCATCGTGCTGGCCATGGTGGTGCTGAGCGAAACGACCAGCCTGAGCGGCATTGTCGAGGGACAGGCCAACGGCTGGAACATCTTCAAGGGGCACATCGCCGCCATCCTTGCCTTCGTAGTATTCCTCATTGCCGGTAATGCCGAGGCCAACCGCGGTCCGTTCGACCTGGCTGAAGCCGAGCAGGAGTTGCTCGCCGGTTACCACACCGAGTACTCCGGTCTGCACTTCGGCTTCTTCTATCTGGCCGAATACCTGAACCTGTTCATCACTGCCGGTTTTGCATCGACCCTCTTCCTGGGTGGCTGGATGCCTCTGCATGTGGCAGGTCTTGACGCCTTCAACAACGTGATGGACTACATCCCCGGCTTCGTCTGGTTCTTCGGCAAGACCTTCTTCGTGGTATGGCTTCTGATGTGGATCAAGTGGACTTTCGTCCGTCTGCGTATCGACCAGGTGCTAACGTTCGAGTGGAAATACCTGATGCCGACCTCCCTGCTGTTGCTCGTGCTGATGGTCGTGCTCAAGGTGTCCGGTCTGGTATTTTAAAGCAAACTAACAAACGAAAAAGACAATGAGTAAATTCAGTAATTACATCAATGGATATTTTTCAGGACTCAAGACCCTGCTGATCGGTATGCGCACCTCCATCCGTGTATACTTCCGCAAGAATGTCACGGAGCAATATCCTGAAAACCGCCACACCACCCTGCACATCCCTGAGCGCCACCGTGGCACGCTGGTCATGCCTCACGACGAGAACAACCAGCACCGCTGCGTTGCCTGCGGTCTGTGCCAGATGGCCTGCCCCAACGGCACCATCAAGGTGACTTCCGAGATGGTGGAAGGCGAAGACGGCAAGAAAAGAAAAGTATTGGTTAACTATGAGTACGACCTGGGCTCGTGCATGTTCTGCGAACTGTGCGTGAATGCTTGTCCGCACGATGCCATCCGCTTCAGCAACGAATTCGAGAACGCCGTGTTCCAACGCGAGAAGCTGTTGCAGAAGCTCAATCACGAAGGTTCGTCAGTTGTAAAAAAGTAGAATGATATGGATATAACACTTCAACAAACAGTATTCTACGTGGTCGCCATCCTGATGAGCGTCTTCTCGGTGATGACGGTTACGACCGGAAGCATCCTGCGCGCAGCAACCTACCTGCTGTTCGTGCTCTTCGGTACGGCGGCTATGTATTTCATCTTGGGCTACACCTTCCTGGGAGCCGTGCAGCTCATGGTCTATGCCGGCGGTATCGTCGTCTTGTATGTATTCTCCATCTTATTGACCAACTCGGACAAGAGCATCAATCTGAAGATCGGACGCAGCAAGCTGGTGGCAGCCCTGTTCACCATCATCATCGGTGCAGCTCTGGTGCTGTTCCTCATCTGGACCAACGGCTTTGCGTTGAATGTCATCCCCGACAGCGGTGAAATCGCCATGCGGGAAATTGGTCATGCACTCATCAGCTCTGACAAGTATGGCTATGTCCTGCCCTTCGAAGTGGCAGGTGTGCTGCTGCTGGCATGTATGATCGGAGGTTTGTTAATTGCACGTAAACGATAAAAGGAGGAACTTATGGACATACATGTAGTATATTATCTGGTTGTCAGCACCATCATGCTGTTTGCAGGCATCTACGGTTTCTTTACCCGTAAGAACCTTCTGGCTGTCCTCATCTCGGTGGAACTCATCCTGAACGCCACGAACATCAACTTCGCCGTGTTCAACCGTTACCTGTTCCCCGACGTCTTCGAGGGTCACTTCTTTGCCTTGTTTGGCATCGGTATTGCTGCCGCAGAGACGGCTGTCGCCATTGCCATCATCATCAATATCTACCGGAACATCCGCAACATCCAGACGGACAACATTGATGAACTAAAGGGTTAACACCGCTGTGGTCTATACATTCTAAACAATAAGATTATGGATTTTAACTATACGATACTCATATTACTTCTTCCCATGCTCAGTTTCCTGGTGCTGGGACTGGCCGGTATGCGTATGAAGCATAAAGTGGCAGGAGCCATCGGCACGACCGTGCTGGGCATTGTCGCCGTGCTCTCTTATCTGACGGCTTACCTGTATTTCAGTGGCGGGCGTTCGGCCGACGGCACATTTGCCAAGCTGATGCCGTGGAACTTCGAATGGCTGCCCTTCACCACCAACCTGCACATCGACATGGGCATCCTGCTCGACCCGATTTCGGTGATGATGCTCATCGTCATCTCGACGGTGTCGCTGATGGTGCACATCTACTCGTTCGGCTACATGAAAGGCGAAGTGGGCTTCCAGCGCTACTACGCTTTCCTGAGCCTCTTCTCATTCTCGATGCTGGGACTCGTCGTTGCCACGAACATCTTCCAGATGTATGTGTTCTGGGAGTTGGTGGGTGTATCTTCCTACCTGCTCATCGGCTTCTACTACACCAAGCCTGAAGCCATCGCAGCCAGCAAGAAGGCATTCATCGTGACCCGTTTTGCCGACTTGGGCTTCCTCATCGGTATCCTCATCTACGGTTACTATGCCGGCACGTTCACCTTCGAACCGGAACAGCAGTTGCTCATCGCTGCCGGCGGCATGATTCCCTGGGCTCTCGGCCTGATGTTTGTCGGTGGTGCCGGTAAGAGTGCCATGTTCCCGCTGCACATCTGGTTGCCCGACGCCATGGAAGGTCCGACTCCTGTCAGCGCCCTCATCCATGCCGCAACCATGGTTGTTGCCGGTGTCTACCTGGTAGCCCGCATGTTCCCCATCTTCATCGTCTATGCTCCTGAAGTGCTCCACTGGATTGCCTACCTGGGTGTGCTCACCGCCTTCTATGCCGCTGCCGTGGCCTGCGTGCAGACCGACATCAAGCGTGTGCTCGCCTTCTCGACCATCTCGCAGATTGCGTTCATGGTGGTTGCCCTGGGTGTCTGCATCGGTGCTGACACACACGAGGGTCTGGGCTACATGGCCGGTATGTTCCACCTGTTCACCCACGCGATGTTCAAGGCGTTGCTCTTCCTGGGTGCCGGTGCCATCATCCATGCCGTCCACAGCAACGAGATGTCCGCCATGGGAGGTCTGCGCAAGTACATGCCCATCACCCACATCACGTTCCTGATTGCCTGTCTTGCCATTGCCGGCATTCCGCCGTTCAGCGGCTTCTTCAGCAAGGATGAGATTCTGGCAGCCTGCTTCCAGTTCAGCCCGGTTGTCGGCTGGATGATGAGCCTCATCGCCGGAATGACCGCCTTCTACATGTTCCGTCTCTACTATGGCATCTTCTGGGGCAAGGAGAACAAGGAGCTTCACGCCCATCACACGCCCCACGAAGCCCCCGTATCCATGAGCTTCCCGCTCATCTTCCTGGCAGCAGTGACCTGCGTGGCAGGTTTCATCCCCTTCGGTCACTTCGTGAGCAGCAACGGACAGGCATACGACATTCACCTTGACGCCCAAGTCGCCATCACGAGTGTCTGCATCGCCATCGTTGCCATCGCACTTGCTACCATCATGTATCTGAAAGAACAACAGCCCATTGCCGACCGTCTGGCAGCTACGTTCAAGACGTTGCACCGTGCCGCCTACCGTCGCTTCTACATGGATGAAATCTGGATGTTCGTCACGAAGAAGATTATCTTCCGTTGCATCTCCACCCCGCTTGCCTGGTGGGACCGTCATGTCATCGACCAGTTCTTCAATTTCTCTGCCTGGAGCGCACAAGCCACAGCAGACGAGGTACGCGGCATGCAGAGCGGACGCATCCAGACCTACTGCATCTGGTTCCTGGCCGGCGCATTGGTATTCACGCTTATGTTGTTATTAATATAAGGAAACGAGGGAACAAGCTGACGGACCGTCAAGGAACCTACAGTCCTCTTCGTCCGTCGGTCAACTGAGACCTTGTCCACTAAACAAAGAACTAAAACAATATGAATATACTAAGTCTTTTCGTACTAATCCCGCTGTTGATGCTGTTGGGGTTGTGGATCAGCCGCAACCTTAACCAGGTTCGCGGGGTGATGGTGGCCGGTTCTTCCGCCTTGCTGCTGGTAGCCATCTACCTCACCGTGGACTACCTCGGGCTGCGCCATGCGGGAGCCACCGAGGAAATGCTCTACACCGACAGCTACATGTGGTATGCACCGCTGCACATCTGCTACTCCATCGGTGTCGATGGCATCTCGGTAGCCATGTTGCTGCTGTCCGCCATCATCGTGTTCACCGGAACATTTGCTTCCTGGAAGCTGAAGCCGCTCACCAAGGAATACTTCCTCTGGTTCACCCTGCTTTCGCTCGGTGTGTTCGGCTTCTTCATCTCTACCGACCTGTTCACCATGTTCATGTTCTACGAGGTTGCCTTGATCCCGATGTACCTGCTCATCGGCGTATGGGGCAGCGGACGCAAGGAATATGCAGCCATGAAGCTGACCCTGATGTTGATGGGAGCCTCGGCTTTCCTGCTCATCGGTATCCTGGGCATCTACTACGGCTCGGGTGCACAGACCATGAACGTGCTTGAGATTGCCGCCCTGCACAATATCCCCATGGACATGCAGCGCATCTTCTTCCCCCTCACCTTCCTCGGTTTCGGCGTGCTGGGTGCCTTGTTCCCCTTCCACACATGGAGCCCCGACGGTCACGCTTCAGCGCCGACAGCCGTGTCCATGCTCCACGCCGGTGTATTGATGAAGCTGGGAGGTTACGGCTGCTTCCGTGTAGCCATGTACCTGATGCCTGAGGCTACTCAGGAGCTGGGCTGGATCTTCCTCGTGCTGACGACCATCAGTGTCGTTTACGGTGCCTTCAGTGCGGTGGTACAGACCGACTTGAAGTACATCAACGCCTACTCGTCCGTGTCACACTGCGGTCTGGTGCTCTTCGCCCTGCTGATGATGACCCGCACGAGCTGCACGGGTGCCATCCTGCAAATGTTGAGCCACGGTTTGATGACCGCCCTCTTCTTTGCCCTCATCGGTATGATTTACGGACGTACCCACACCCGTGACATCCGTCAGATGAGCGGACTGATGAAAATCATGCCGTTCCTCAGCGTAGGCTATGTGATTGCCGGTCTCGCCAACCTCGGTCTTCCGGGCTTGAGCGGCTTCATTGCCGAGATGACCGTGTTCGTCGGTTCGTTCCAGAACACGGACACCTTCCACCGCGTATGTACCATCATCGCATGTACGAGTATCGTGATCACCGCAGTCTATATCCTGCGTGTGGTAGGCAAGATTCTCTACGGCACCTGCAAGGACCCGCACCATCTGCACCTGACTGATGCCACTTGGGACGAACGCCTCGCCGTCATCTGCCTCATCGTAGCCGTAGCCGGACTCGGTCTGGCTCCGTTCTGGGTGAGTGACATGCTCCACGACAGTGTTACCAACATATTAAGTGCCCATCTATCCAACCTCTAATTAAAAAGTTACTATGAACTATCTTCAATTTTTTGATATGAGAGCGGAAGTCAGCCTCATGGCCTTGATACTTATCGTCTTCCTTTACGATTTGTTCACCGAAGGCAAGGAGCGCCGCGGCTTCCATGCCCTGACCTGCGTATTGTTGGGCATCCACACCCTGCTGAACATCTGTCCGGGAGAAGACGTCGAGCTTTTCGGCGGGATGTACCAGTCATACGCCATGACCAACATCATGAAGACCATCCTTTCCATCGGCACACTGCTCGTGTTCCTGCAAGCCAAGAACTGGCTCCGCCGCGACGACACACGACACAAGGAAGGTGAGTTCTACGTGCTCACCCTCTGCACGCTGCTGGGTATGAACTTCATGATGAGCGCCGGCAACTTCCTGATGTTCTTCATCGGACTGGAGCTGGCATCCATCCCGATGGCCTGCCTCGTGGCAATGGACAAATACAAACACGAATCGGCTGAAGCCGGAGCCAAATACATCATGAATGCCATGTTCTCGTCGGGTCTGATGCTCTACGGCATCTCGTTCGTCTACGGAACAGTGGGCACGCTCTACTTCAACGACATCCCGACCATGCTCGAAGGCACCCCGATGCAAATCCTCGCCCTGGTGTTCTTCTTTGCCGGACTGGGCTTCAAGCTCTCCCTCGTGCCGTTCCACTTGTGGACCGCCGATACCTATCAGGGTGCTCCGACGGCAGTGACCTCCTACCTCTCCGTCGTTTCCAAAGGTGCCGCAGCCTTCACGTTGCTGGTCATCCTGATGAAGGTCTTCGGACCGATGGTGGAACAATGGCAGACACTGCTCTACGCCGTCATCATCATCACCATCACCCTGGGTAACCTCATGGCGCTGAAACAGGAGAACCTGAAACGATTCATGGCATTCAGCAGTATCTCACAAGCCGGATACATCATGTTGGGTGTCATCGGCGGCAATGAGCTGGGCATGACTTCGCTCGTGTTCTATGTGCTCGTCTACATCGCTGCCAACCTGGCTGCCTTCACCGTCATCAACGTCATCGAGCAGAAGGCCGGCAAGGTAGACATGAGCGACTACAACGGACTCTACCAGACCAACCCGAAGCTGAGCTTCCTCATGACGCTGGCTCTCTTCTCACTGGCAGGTATCCCGCCGTTCGCAGGTTTCTTCAGCAAGTTCTTCATCTTTGCTTCCGCCTTCAGCGCAGGATTCTACCTCGTGGTATTCATCGCCTTGCTCAACACCATCATCTCCCTGTTCTACTACTTGAAGATTGTCAAGGCAATGTACATCACCCCCAACGATGCGCCGATTGCTGCCTTCAGCAGCGACTGCAGCACCAAGCTCAGCCTTGCGCTGTGCACTGCCGGCATCATCGCTCTCGGACTGGTGAGCGCCATCTACGACGGACTCAATCTCTATGCCTTCGGCATGTAATCGCCCCGGCATAGTCTGATAACACCAAGAGGGTGTGCCATGACGAGCCTTCCGCTCCGATTGGCACACCCTCTTTCCATAAGCACACTCTTAACGGCTCTTTTTAGGGTCTATTAGGGTAGTTTCTATACCTTATAATAACAGAATCACAGACTTCCTGCCCCATTCTGCGGACGAAAGCGGCTATCTTTGCGCGGCAAACACAGCCTGTCCCCCGGACTTGGGGAGTCAGCACAATGTATCAAACTAAAAAACACAAACACAACTCATGAAACTTTACCAGACAGCTTTCAGCCTGCTGGCGTTCTGCGGGATGCTGGCAGCATGCTCCGACGACGACTGGAAAGACGACGTCTCGGCACTGCAACAACCCGTACCGTCCAGTATCGTGATGCTCGACGAAGCAGGAGGAACCATCGTCAAGGGAAATTCCTTCCAGTTGCGCTTCCGCGTCAATCCCAGCAGTGTCGTACTGACCAAAGACGATGTGCAGCTCGACGTGCAGGACAGCGACACCTATTTCCGCTTTGACAAGACCGACGTCTCCGACACACGTGCATCCTACGTAACGCCATCGGACTACTACACCCTGGAGAATGTGGAACCGGCAAAGAACGAGAACGGAGAAGTGCTCGAAGGACAATGGGTCGCAACCGTCCGCACACAGGGCGAAGCGAACTTCCGCAATGTCTCCGACCTGCACCTCGTCGTGAACTACACCGACGCTGCCGGAGTGGCGCAACAAGTCAGCTCGTCGGGCGTGCCCATCGAGATTGTCCCCACCGTGGATGAAGGAGTCAACTTCGGCTATGCCACCGTGCAGAACCTGCTCAACAGCAAAGGCGCCGTGAACCCCTACATCCTCTTTGTCGACGTGAATGCCTACAAGAACAGCCTGGGAGTCGAATGGCACTACAGCCGTCAGTACATCACCACCATACAGACTACGGTCAACAAGGAGGAACTGACAGCCGACACCACAACTGTCTACACTGCCCACTACCTCTCGTTCACCCCGGTCACCAGCGCTCCCGTCTGGACCGGACTGACGGAAGGCAACGTCAAGCATGCCTCTTCCGAATGCCAAATCCAGCTGACGGACTTCGGCAACACCACCAAGAGTCTCAGCCTGCCCGTCAGCTACTGTCCGAGCAACATTCCTCTTGACCTCCGCATCTCGGCGGCAGAAGCCAATGCTGCACTGGCGGAAGGCAACTCGGACTACAACTATGAGCTGACCGACGTGCTGGCTGACTATGGCATCGGGGAAGACCTCTTCACCCACCTCGCCCGCATCGGACTTACCCCGAACATCGAATCGACCGGCATGGGAGAAGTTCCCCTCCTGCTCGATGAGCTGGAAGGATGCAACGCCGACAGCTTCCGCCCCGTGGCACGCTTCTGGCTAGCCGAACCCCTGACCCCGGGAACCTCCTCGGAGGAAGGAGACCACAGCCTGTCGATTTTTGTCTCCAGCATTCCGCAGGAACTCACCTCACCCCTGTTCAGCCTGCTGGAACTGAACATCCAACTGAACATTCACATCACAGACTAACCGCACAATGAAACACTTACTCAAGTACACCACCCTGTGCCTGCTTGCCGCAGGCTCCCTCGGCTTCACCGCCTGTTCTTCATCCGACGACGATGACACCCTGACTTCCACGGCAGGAAGCATCGGCACCATCAGCCTGGACCGTCCGGTCATCGGAGCTTACCAGCCGTTCACGGCACAGTGCGACGTGAAGTCGGGCAGCAACCTGGTCTCGGAAAAGTTCATCTGGAAACAGAACGAAGTGGAAATGCTTTCCGCCGCTTCCGGCGACTCTTATGAGACACAGAACAGACGTTCCACCTACTACCTGCGCGGCTTGAGTGCAGGCAGCCATACCCTGGTCTGCCGCATGACTGCCTTGGGCAGCGACGGACAGGAGTTCAGTGCCGAACAGCAGCTCACCGTCGAGGTGGTCCCCACTGACATACGCAACAACTTCTGGGGCGAGAGCAAGTCCGAGACACAGCGCAACCTCACTTACTACAAGACGTTACAGGAAGAGGCGGACGGCTCACTCACCGTCAGCGAAAAAGACCACTACGGTTCACTCAACTATGCCACCGAGGCAGGCAACTCGTTAGGCGGCACAAGCCTGGGACTTTCACCTTCGCGGACGGTCAGCTTCCGTTTCAGCACCACCGGAACGCTGGAGGAAATAGTCTACGTCTGTGCACCCAGCACCACCCAGATAGACCAGATTGTCCGCCGGCTTCTCCAGCGTGCCCTCTACCTGGAAAGCTTTGACGGCTTCACCGCCACGGCATACGATTACCGAGTAGCAGACGGACAGTCGCTCACGTCCGAAGAACAGGCGTTGGCAGACCAATGGAAAGCCGGCAGTCTGGAAAATGACAGTGAGGACTACACGCTGGCGTCCGCTGTTGCCGGACAACGGCTCGACCTGCTGTTGACCATGGAGAATGAAAAGACCCGTGTGGAAATGACCGTCAGCGGCACGGGTGCCGGAAAGGATGCTGAGACCCGCATGGTGTTCAGCGGAAAATAACCCGACGGGATTAAAGAACACAAGGAGGGTGTGTCTGCTCGGACAAGCTTCAGGCTTGCTCCTTTCCAGACACACCCTCCTTGTGTTTATTTCTTGAACTAATCCATCCGTATCAGGAGGCCAGACACGTCCTGAAAACAGCCTGCACTCCCAAAATCCATAGGACATTACAATTTACATGATTCATTGATTCACATGCAAATATACAAACAAAAATTCAGCATTCCTGCATTTGGCGCAATTTCGTTCCGGCGTTTGGCGCAATTTCATTCCGGCGTTTGGCACGATTTCATTCCTGCGTTTGGCGCAATTTCGTTCCGGCGTTTGGCAAAAGTTGCGGAAGCAAAGGAGCGTACTTATCGTCTACAACTCGTCCTGCTCTTCCCCGCTGCGCTCCATGATGCTTGCAGCCAGATGGTCGGCAGTCTGCACGATGGAAACCAACGGATAAAGCTTTTGGGACGTATCATAGCAACGCTCGTCCTCAAAACTGTTCATATTGACTCCCCATGCACCCATGTGCCAACGGATGGCCAGCATCTCGGCATCGGTCATCTCCAGTCCGTAGCAAAGCAACAGGATGACTGACTTCTCCCCGTGTCCCATCGGGAAATTCTTATAGGAGACCTTATACCCTTCACTGTCTTCCCACATCCCCAAGGCATTCTTACGCCGTTTCACGGAACGTACGTAGATATCCGTTTTGCACACATCGTGCAACAGGCTGGCGATGATGACACTGTCTCGTCCGACTTCCTTTTCCAAAGTCGGTTCCAAGGTTTTCATACCTTCCCACACGGCAAGTGCTGCCCGGCAGGTATTGACCGAGTGTTGTGCCAATCCGCCTTCGGTGTTCAAGTGGTGACCGGCCGACGCAGGAGCCGTGAAGAAGCCTGCCTCTTCCAGCTCTTCAATCACACTGTCCACTCCATCGCGCTCCGTTGAACGCAGGAGTTCAATAAATTCGTCTTTGATTTTCTGTATGTTCATGATGTACGAGAGTCTGCGGCTCCCCGGATTTTGGAGTATGATAATAAAAAAAGACCATCAAGTGTGGAAGCCACTCAACAGTCTTAAGTCTTTCTAGTAGCGGGACCCGGGATTGAACCGGGGACCTCATGATTATGAATCATGCGCTCTAACCAGCTGAGCTATCCCGCCATCTTTCTCGATTGCGGTTGCAAAGGTAGATGTTTTCTCCATTCCCTGCAAGCATTCCGAGAAGTTTTTTGAAAGAAAAATTTCAAAGTCTTGACAAACAGGCATCTTATCGAACAGGTATTCCCGACAGCGTTACACAAACACATGCGGGAAGTAACTGCAATTATCCGGATTCATATTCAGTTCGTCCACCCGACACATGAATGACTTCCTTTATGTCTGCCATAATCTATTGGTTCTCTCATTTTATTAATCACTTCATTGTTATTATAATCACCTCTCAAAAATCACACAGTTACATGTCAGTTACATAATACGGCTTCTGATATCCAACATCTTAATATTCTTTTCTTCCTTTTTAGCCCAGCTCAGTTACATGCCAGTTACATGGTTTATGCCCAATATGGTATGTAATTATGCCTGGCCCCACTATCTGGATTTTCTTCTTTTATGAGCTTTGCCTCTAAAGTATCTTTTATAATTCGAGAAGCCATAGGGTAATTTTTATCTTCTATACCAAGTCGGGCACGAAGCGACTGATTGTTCATTTTTTCATTGGATACATACCTCAAACAGGCATGTTGATAACAAGCCCTTATTCTCTCATCCTTATCAATGTCGGCAAATTTGCGATAAGAGAAGAGTATCGCAGTAGTTCTGTTTTCTTGAACTTGAAAACGGAGCGGGGGCAATTGATACAGTTCAATACTAAAGACAGTCTTGTCCATACCACTGCCTTTTTCCTCACATATACCTAGCCTACGCATCATATCAGCGAGTGAATCGTTGCGTGATTGATACTCATCGATAAATCGTTCTATACTGATAAGAGGTTGGCCGGCATTAGATATCTCTATACGATCGGAGTAAATCTCAACCATAGGAAATCCTTGCTCTGCAAAATCTTGATGGATAAGCATATTGGCAACAAGCTCTCTTATGGCTATCTCTGGATACATTCGCGCATTTCTACGAAGTGCCTGGCCAATCTCCTCATTCGCAGGAAGCTGACTATTAATCCAGGATGTCAGGCCTTCAAAACCTATGGCATATCCTTTTTCAAAAATCTGTTCTCTAATTGTTTCAAGTTTGCTTTTTCCCTTATACACAATAACTCTGACTGCCTTACGCTTCAGTCCATCAAAATCTCTAAAGGATTTTGCGAACAACAAAGCTCCAAGCTCTGTAATACTGTATCCAACCTCGTCTTGCTGTATAAGAGATTCCGAGACAAAACGCTCCATAATACCTTTAGTATCTTGTGGGAGAGGGAGGTTCATCATATCAAAATAGGCCTCTGCACTTAAAAGAGCAAGAACTTCTTGAGGTGACAGCCCTTTTTTGAGTACAATTTTTTCCAATGCTTTTTGCCCACCTTTCCATATCTTGGCTTCTTTTGCAGGAAAATCCTTGAGTTTTCTAGTGATCGTACCTATCCTAACATACGCTTCATGTAAGAAACTTACCGGACGGTTTACGGTTGCCGGAATTTTGAAAACACAAACATGACCGCAATTCTCATACTCAAAGTCATCTATTATTTCAAAATCAATACGAGGATTCAGCCTTGTCGAGAGCCAAGACTCTAGTTCTTCATTACCCACCAACTTCTGCTTGGCATACAGATCTGTACCAATTATATTGTGAGTATTATCATCTACTCCATAAACGATGTACCCGAAAGGCATGTTACATAAGTAGGCACTATTGGCTAATGCAGAGATGCGTTCACCAATTTCTTCTTTAGAATGAAAATTATGCTTAAACTCTATCCATTCTGTTTCTTTGGGGCGAGTTACAAGAACATCAACCAGTTTTTTGAAGTCCAAATATTCCATAAGCTTGTGATAATCTTATTTTCATAAATTTCCAATTCTTTCTCTTAATCCAACGCAACACGTTTGCCTTCCGGCTCCTTGAATCAATCAAGCTCTGCGTCCTCAAACAAGCCAATGCTACGAGAAAGATATTGTCTCATCATGTCTGAATGCAAAAGTAACTGCAATTATCCGGATTCCTTGTTTTTACCAAAGAAAACACGTACCTTCACGTTCTCTTACTGGCCATCCGGCTACTGCGCCCGCCATAATCTCCAAACTGGCATCTGCGGATTGCAAAATACCCCATTCCATCTCACCCTTTTCCCCGCGTCAAACTACCGGGATGCGCATCCCGGCACTACCGCTTGCGCTTCTCACGACCGGCATTCCCAGCAACCCACTGTCACTCTGTACTTAATCCCTGTTCCCGAGATGCGCATCTCGCCACTGTCTCTTGCGCAAAGTGGCACCATCGTCTTGCGCTTCTCGGTACGATGAGATGCGCAAGACGTCATAAAGGGGATGCGCAAGGGGGCGGTGAAGACTTACGTAAGGAAAGGACGCAGGTTGCGCATGGAGTCAGTGACGACTTGCGGAAGGCGGAAAGGTGGGAACAAGAAGGACCCATCCGAGCTCAAAAGACAGGCGCGTTTGGAAAGCTTAGCAAAAAATCACGCCCTACATTTCTCCATCTATAAAACTATGCTTATCTTGCCCGCCAAAATTACAAATTCAACGTTCACAAGCTTCGGCAACAGTCGGACTTGTGAGACATCAATTACAAACACAATTCAGAGTTCTATGAGAAAACAGAAGATACACTGCGAATACCCGATGGCATCAGCTTCGGCCACAGTGCTTTGGAATGCCATCAGCACAGCCTCGGGCTTGCAGGGATGGTTCGCCGACAAAGTGACGATTGTACACAAGCTCTGCACCTTCCAGTGGGGTGAGGAGGAGACGAGACAGGCAACCATCCTCTATATCCAACCGGGATGCTGCATCCGCTTCCGCTGGAAAGATGAAGACGAACCGGGATGCTTCTTCGAAATGAAGCTCACCAACGACGAGCTGACCAACGACCTGATGCTGGAAATTACCGACTTTGCCGAGCCGGGTGAAGAAGACGAGCAGAAGGAACTCTGGGACATGCAGTTCGAAGCTCTGCGGAGTGTCTACGGCGTATGAGCCGGTGCGGAGTACCGTTCCGCCCTCCGCAAGCTCAAGTCCCGGCTGACAGGCTGACGAGTCCACAAGCAGACAAGGCTTCTGTTGTTGCCTTGTCTGTACGGGCGTGAGATTCTGCATCCCCACCCCGTCGGCTGAAAGCAGAGTCGGGCATACGCGGAACGGAAGCACACTTATTCTATAAAAATCTTCAAAACATCCCTTACGCAATCCGTTTTTGTACTACTTTTGCATTTCAGAATTGCCCTGACTTCGTCGGGCTGTCCTCCAAGCAGTGGGGACCGGACTGAATATCAAGGCAATCGCCCAAACATACGCTGTTTAATCTACCGAAATGCTACGGATAAAAAAGTTAGATATATTTGTCATTAAAAGCTTTGTCCTCCTGTTCATCGGAACCACCTTCATCTGCTTGTTCATCTTCATGATGCAGTTCTTGTGGAAGCGGGTTGACGACATGGTGGGCAAAGGCTTGGACCTCATCGTTCTTGCCAAGTTTTTCTATTACTCGGCACTCGCCCTCTGGCCGACCTCGGCACCCCTTGCCGTGTTGCTCGCCTCCCTGATGACATTCGGTAACTTCGGCGAACGTTTTGAGCTGATAGCCATGAAGGCGGCAGGCATTCCGCTGACGAAGGTCATGCGTCCGCTCATCATCTTCACCACGTTCATTGCCGCCCTCTCCTTCTATTTCCAGAACGTCACGGGACCGAACGCGCAGCTGAAGCTCTACACGCTCATCTACTCCATGACGCAGACATCGCCCGAGCTGGACATCCCCGAGAGCTCGTTCTACCAGCTGGGAGAGGAAAACAAGGGCGTGAAATACAACCTCTACGTCCGTCAGAAGGACAAGAAGACAGGCATGCTCTACAACGTGATGATATACAACTTCTCCGACGGATTTGAGAATGCACACATCATCGTTGCCGACTCGGGACGGCTCGAAACCACCGCAGACAAGAAGCACCTGTACCTCCATCTCTACAACGGCGAACAGTTTGAGAACCTGCGTCAGCAGAGCAGCATGTCACAGAACGTGCCCTACCGGCGCGAATCCTTCGTGAGCAAGCACACGCTCATCGACTTTGACTCGAACTTCAGCATGCAGGACGGAAGCTTCCTGACGGTCAACCCCGAGTTCAAAGGCATCAAAAAGCTGAACCACGACATCGACTCGCTCAATCTGCGCTATGACAGCATCGGACGCGGCTACTATGACGACGCCATGCAACGTGCCTATGCGACGGTCGAGCTGACCCGCTTTGACTCCACACAGATGAAGACCGACGCCCTGACCCGCCTGAACATGGACAGCCTGCTCTCCGTGTCCAGCCGTTCGACCCTCGAACAGGTCTACACGGAAGCCAAGCGCAAGGTGGAGATGACCGACAGCGACCTCTCCATCAAGTCGCTGACGATGAAGGACGGCAACAACATCATCCGCCGCCACTGGGTGGAGATGAACAAGAAGTTCACCCTCTCGCTGGCATGCATCATCTTCTTCTTCATCGGTGCTCCGCTGGGAGCCATCATCCGCAAGGGCGGACTGGGCATGCCGGTCGTGGTGTCCATCATCATCTTCCTTATCTATTACATCATCAACAGCATGGGCGAACGGGCGGCAAAGAACGGAAGCTGGGAAATCTGGTTCGGGACATGGATCAGTACGTTCGTGACACTTCCCCTGGGCATCTTCTTCACCTACAAGGCGACCCGTGACTCCGGCGTGTTCAATGCCGACGTCTACATGGCCACCATCCGCAAGCTGCTGGGCATCCGCACCCAACGCCACCTGTTCAAGAAGGAAGTCATCATCGAGGACCCCGACTACCGCCGCATCGACACCGACCTGGATGCCCTCTGCGCGGAGTGCGAGGACTACATGCGCACACACCGGCTCGACCATCTGCCCAACTATGCACGCCTATTCACCAACAACGAAAAAGATACGCGTATCCGCGAACTGAGCAACCGGCTGGAAACGCTCGTCGAAGAACTTGCCAACTCGAAGGACCACATGGTGCTCCGCATCGCCAGCACCTATCCCGTGCTCATCACCGATGCCCACACGAGTCCCTTCAGCAACCGTTGGCTGAACATGCTCGTCGGTCTCGTCGTACCGGTCGGCCTGTTCTTCTACATCCGCGTCTGGCGGTTCGGTCTGCGGCTGAACAAGGACCTGCGGCAAATCATCACGACGAGCCGTAATCTCCAGGAGCGCATCCGCTCGGAAGAATTGAACTAAACCACATAACTCTTGATAAGCTTATGGACAAGATTAAACTCGACTCGATAGAAGAGGCAATTGCCGACTTCCGCGAAGGCAAATTTGTCGTCGTGGTCGACGATGAAGACCGCGAGAATGAGGGCGACCTGATTGTCGCCGCCCAGACCATCACCCCGGAGCAGGTAAACTTCATGCTGAAATATGCCCGCGGTGTGCTCTGCGCCCCCATCACCATCTCCCGCTGCAAGGAGCTGGAGCTGCCCCATCAGGTGGACGAGAACACCTCGATGCTGGGCACCCCGTTCACGGTCACCATCGACAAGCTCGACGGATGCACCACCGGCGTGTCCGCCCATGACCGTGCAGCCACCATCCGTGCCCTTGCCGACCCTTCCTCGAAGCCTGAGACCTTCGGACGTCCGGGACATGTCAACCCGCTGTATGCACAGGACAAAGGAGTGCTCCGCCGGGCAGGACACACGGAAGCCAGCATCGACATGGCACGCCTGGCAGGACTTTATCCGGCTGCCGCCCTCATGGAAATCATGAACGAGGACGGCACCATGGCACGCTTGCCCGAGCTGCGGCATTTCGCCGACGAGCATGGACTGAAGCTCATCTCCATCGCCGACCTCATCGCCTATCGCCTGCGGGAGGAATCCATCGTGGAGAAAGGTGTGGAGGTGGACATGCCGACGGAGTACGGACACTTCCGCCTCATCCCCTTCCGTCAGAAGAGCAACGGACTGGAACACATCGCCATCATCAAGGGCGAATGGAAGGCTGACGACCCCGTCCTCGTGCGTGTCCACTCTTCGTGCGCCACGGGCGACATCTTCGGCTCACGCCGTTGCGACTGCGGCGAACAGCTTCACAAGGCACTCCGCATGATTGATGAAGCCGGCAAGGGAGCCGTAGTCTACCTCAACCAGGAAGGACGCGGCATCGGGCTGATGGAGAAGATGAAAGCCTACAAGTTGCAAGAGGGAGGCATGGACACCGTGGACGCCAACATCTGCCTGGGACACAAGGCGGACGAACGCGACTACGGCGTGGGTGCACAAATCCTGCGCGAGATAGGCATCCACAAGATGCGTCTCATCACGAACAACCCCGTGAAGCGTGTCGGCCTGGAAGCCTATGGACTGGAAATCACGGAGATTGTCCCCGTGGAAATCACTCCCAACCCGTACAACGAGCGTTACCTGCACACCAAAAAGGACCGCATGGGACACACGTTGCACTTTACCAAATGAGCGACCATTCACTAAATCAAACATAAACAATGACTATGGACACGATTACCCGTTCCTATGAGCGGAGCGCGCAGCTGTCGCTCTTCCGCCAAGTGTATCTCTGGATGGCGATGGCGTTGGTCATCACCGGCTTCATGGCAATGCTGGTTGCCGAGTCTCCGACGCTCCTCAGCCTCATCTTCAGCAGCAAGCTGACCTTCTTCGGACTCATCATTGCCGAACTGGCACTAGTGTGGTATCTGTCGGCACGTATCGACCGCATCTCGTTCACCACGGCAACCCTGATGTTCATCATCTACTCCCTGCTCAACGGTGCCATGCTGTCGAGCGTCTTCCTGCTCTACACGGCATCGTCCATCGCCTCGACCTTCTTCATCACTGCCGGCACCTTCGGCGTGATGTGCGTCTACGGCTACCTCACCAAGCGTGACCTGACCTCCCTGGGCAACCTCTGTCTGATGGCCGTCATCGGACTCATCATTGCCGGACTGGTCAACCTGTTCCTGCAAAGCAGCCTGATGAGCCTCATCGTCTCCGGCATCGGCGTGCTCGTCTTCGTCGGACTGACGGCATACGACAGCCAGAAAATCAAGCGTATGCTGTTGCAGGAAGGACTGGAAGTGAATGACTCCACCCGGAAGATAGCCCTCCTGGGGTCACTCACGCTCTATCTCGACTTCATCAACCTCTTCCTCTACCTGCTTCGTTTCCTCGGAGACCGCAGAGGATAAGGGACCTGCGAATCGCTTTTATACTAACAACTAAACATATAGAAGAAAAATGAACCAACTATCAGATCGTTTGAACCGCCTTTCCCCTTCGGAAACACTGGCCATGTCGCAAAAGAGCAATGAACTGAAAGCGCAAGGCATCGATGTCATCAACCTCAGCGTGGGTGAACCCGACTTCAACACCCCCGACCACATCAAGGAAGCCGCCAAGAAAGCCATCGACGAGAACTATTCCCGCTACTCTCCCGTCCCCGGCTATCCTGCCCTGCGCAATGCCATTGTTGCCAAGCTGAAGCATGAGAACAATCTGGAATACACTGCCAACCAAATCAGTTGCTCCAACGGTGCCAAGCAGTGTGTGTGCAACGTCATCATGGCCCTGGTGGGCGAAGGAGACGAGGTCATCGTCCCCGCTCCCTACTGGGTGAGCTACACCGAGATGGTGAAACTGGCCGACGGCACGCCCGTCATCGTCCGTGCCGGCATCGAGCAGGACTTCAAGATGACCCCTGCACAGCTTGAGGCTGCCATCACGCCGAAGACCAAGGCGCTGATCCTCTGCTCTCCGTCCAACCCGACCGGCTCGGTCTACACGAAGGAGGAGCTGAAGGGACTTGCCGAAGTCCTCGCCAAGCATCCGCAGGTCTATGTCATTGCCGACGAGATTTACGAACACATCAACTACGTGGGCAAGCATGAGAGCATCGCACAGTTCCCCGAGGTACACGACCGCACCATCATCATCAACGGTGTGTCGAAGGCTTATGCCATGACAGGCTGGCGCATCGGTTTCGCTGCCGGACCAGAATGGGTCATCAAGGCATGCAACAAGCTGCAGGGACAATATACCTCCGGACCTTGCTCCGTGTCGCAGAAGGCTGCCGAGGCTGCCTACACCGGACCGCAGGATGAGGTGGAGAAGATGCGTCAGGCATTCGAACGCCGTCGCGACCTCATCGTCAAGCTTGCCAAGGAGGTTCCGGGCTTCGAGGTGAACGTGCCGCAAGGAGCTTTCTACCTCTTCCCCAAGTGCGACTTCTACTTCGGCAAGGAGGCTGACGGACGCAAGATTGAGAATGCTGCCGACCTCGCCATGTACCTGCTCGAGGTGGCACACGTGGCATGTGTAGGCGGTGGCGCCTTCGGTGCTCCCGAGTGCATCCGCATGAGCTATGCCACTTCCGATGAGAACATTGTCGAGGCGATGCGCCGCATCAAAGAGGCACTTGCCAAACTGAAATAAGGTACAACCTGTACGATAAGCAAAGCCCGCCACAGAGTCATCAGGCATCCGTGGCGGGCTTTCCGTTTCAACCCAAACAGGTTCTTGGGACTTTCAGCTACCGGGTCAGTGACTCCGGCAGGAGCGGCATGGCGCCATGCTGTGTACAGACATACGCCGACACTTCCACGGCACGCCGGTGTGCCTCATCCACCGAACGTCCCAGGAGCACGGACGAAACGAAGGCTGCCGTAAAGGAGTCTCCAGCTCCCACCGTATCCACCACATCGACCTTCGGCGTATCGACAAACGAACAGTGCCCGGGCGTGAAGACATAGCTTCCGTTCACCCCACAGGTGAGGATGAGCATCTTCAGGTTGTATTTCCCCATCAGCAGCCAGCACTTGTCCTGCAGGTCTATGCCCGGATAGCCGAACATGCGGCTCACGGCAACGAGTTCCTCATCGTTTATCTTCAGCACATTGCACCGGCGCATCGAGTTGCACAGCACCTCCTTGGTGTAGAAGCTCTGGCGCAGATTCACATCGAAAATCTTCAGGCAGTCGTCTCCCTCCGGCATCAGGTCCAGGAACCGGTTGATGGTCTCCCGCGAAACGACACTGCGCTGGGCAAGCGAACCGAAGCTGACAGCCCGTGTCTGCCGTGCCAGGCTCTCCAGCTGCGGCGTGAAGGGGATGTTGTCCCACGCCACATTCTCCTTGATGGTGTAACACGGGATACCTGCCTCATCAAGTTCCACCAGCACCGTCCCCGTGGGATAGGGCACCTGCTCGATCAGGCAACGTACGCCCCGGCTCTGCAAGCCGTCGAGCAGCTCATGTCCGAGCTTGTCATCGCCGACGGCACTCACCACGCAGCTGTCGAGTCCGAACTGAGCGGCATGATAGACGAAGTTGGCGGGTGCACCGCCCAGTTTCTTTCCATCGGGAAGGACGTCCCACAACGCCTCTCCCATTCCAATAACGAGATTATTCATGACGGATGGTCTTTATATTTAAGGTATATATCAACAAGTAAATCACTCCGACAGTCATCACTGCCACTGCTCCGGTCTGACCGACGGCATCTGCCGCAACCCCCATACACAAGGGGAAAAGAGTGCCTCCGAAGAGTCCCATAATCATCAGACCCGACGCACCCGTGTCCCGCTCCTCTTCACGGATGGATGTGGACGACAAGAGGACGACCGCCACAAGGGCTACCACTGCATAGATGGGGAACAAGACTCTCCACCCCAGTCCCAAGGAAGGAATGGTCTGCGTAGCTCCCCAGACGGCAACATACGGTGCCAGGAAAGAAGCGATTGCCTTGACAAACTGTCCCAAAGTAAGTGCACTGGCCAACTGCTTGCCGCTGACAACATTGCTCAACAAGGGATTGAGTGAGGTCTGCATCAACGCGTTGCCAATGCCCAACAGCGAGAATGAAGCCAGCATAAGCAGGTAACTATCGCCAAAAATAGGCAAAACGAGTGAAAAGAAAGTAACAACCAGGCTCAATAATACAGTATTCTTACGCCCGATTCTGTTCATCAGGATGCCCGTAGGTACTGAGAATATCAGAAACCAGAAGAATACCAGTGAAGGAAAGATGTTTGCCTGAGAATCGGTCAGGCTCAAATCGGCTTTTACGTAGTTGGATGCAATGCCCACCAGGTCAACGAATCCCATGGCAAAGAAGCAAAGCATCACCGGGATATAGCGGGCTATGAAGGAGGATTGAGATTTCATGTTCAATAGTTTTTCAAATGAATGGATAAGAATACTTCCGGAGGGACCGTTCACTTCCCTGTTATTTCATAGATGTCCAAGGACCGGACACGTGTACTGCCCGACTCGGTATAGACAGACAACATCGTATAGGGCTTGTTGGGGAAGAGCAGGTTCGTCATCACCATCCGCCCGTCAGCTTCAAAAGCTTCCAGGCTGCAACGGTCGAGGAACAGACGCAGCTTCAACCGCCCGTTTCCGGGACAGGGTGCCACGGTCACAGCCGGAAAGTCACGACTGAAGTCCGTGATGCCGCTCTGTGTCCGATCCATGCTGAACGTGTTCGACTGTCTGTCATAACACATCACCACTTTCTCCCCGTCCGGATTTGACAGGCGGATGAAAGTCTTCTCAGCCGAACGCGGCAAGAGTTCCAACACGATTTCACAGGCATCCCCCCACTGCTGAGGAAGCTTCTTCTCCACCTGACGCGTTGATGCCGTGAAGGCACGGTATTCCTGTACCCGTCCACGCAGGCTCTCGACTTCTTTCACCGGAAGGACAGAGAGAAAACATTCTCCGGTCTCCTCGTCGCGATAGAGTGATAAATCCCGTGGCAGAGCGTTGGCACTCCGGAACTGTTTGGTAGGGACCTCGTTGGCATACTGCCAGTTGCTCATCCATGCCATGGCAATGTGGCGTCCGTCGGGAACATCGCTCCACGTCACCGTGGCATAATGGTCTTTTCCATAATCCATCCACTTCACCTGTTCCGGACGGGATTCACACGTAAAGGTCTTTCCGTCAAAGTCACCTACAAAATACTGGGTGGCACTTCCCCCGAAAGGACCACCGGGATTGATGCTCACCAGCAGGACCCACTTTTTCTTTTTGCTGACCGTGATGTCTGCACGGTCATCGACTACATTGTTCCGGTAAGAGAACCGGTAAGTGCTCTGTTCTTCAATGGCACGGAACATCTCTTTCAAGGAGACATTCTTCAGGTTCAGTGTCACCCGCTGCTCCTGCTGTGCGTACAGACCGACACAACTGCCCAGCATCAGGAGCAGAGTCAGGACACCATGTTTCAGGCTCAAATGTTTCTGCATGTTACATTCGTTTTAGGTTACTAATTCAACTTTCTGACTGTAAAGACACACCCGTCCGAAAGAAGTACCAACAAAATTCTATGTTATAGAACATCTTTTACCCGATTTGGACCCAATACCTGAAAAAAGAAAGAGGGAATGTCATACTTGACACACCCTCCGAACATTTGCTTTTGACCTGTCAAACACAAGTCTTCGACCAGGCAAACACAAGCGTTTGACCTGCCAAACTAACTGGTTTGACATAGGTAAGTATCATACTCAGCCTATCAAAGTATTATACTTAGCTTAGAAAGGTATTATACTTTGGTCTATCAAACTACTATGTTTGTCAGGTCAAACACTTGTGTTTGGTGAGTCAAACGAATGAAGGTGTGTCAAAAAGCGCACCTTCTTTTTTTATGCACAAAGCCCCGACT
>ENA-OPTB01000097-OPTB01000097.1-human-gut-metagenome-genome-assembly--contig:-NODE-97-length-86317-cov-7.496406_pt1 | contig 86317 bp, 58 predicted proteins | sample MGYA00241810_ERZ501911 | MGnify/ENA primary metagenome ERZ501911 (study PRJEB25962, sample SAMEA2042304) | human gut metagenome | biome: human gut; feature: human-associated habitat; material: faeces... | reverse complement strand
GTGTCCGCAAAGTCGAAGTTGTCCCACAGATGGGCAAACAGGTAGTTCGCCTTCCCTTCCTGGGTGGTGTACAGGGGCGGAATCTCCGGAAATGGAAACTCCCTGGTCACACGGACGGAATCGCGGTCCCGCACCTCCGCCGTCTCGGTCTGTCTGCCGGACGGACTGCATGAATAGCCGGCAAATGCCATCCATCCTGCCAATACGCAAAAAATGATTTTCTTCATAGTCATGTCGTTAAAGCGCGACAAAGATAATTATTCAATTGACAATGGACAATTGACAATGGACAATGGACAATTATCCTTGCGGCATGTATTCCTGTAAATAAAATGTAGGGGCGACCAGACCGGTCGCCCCTACATTCTCCGCCTGATGCCGCAGGGTTATTGTCAATTGTATAAATTACACTTCTCTTAAATTTTTCATCGCAATGTGAAGCCTCTATAACCTTAACTTGGTTAATTTAAGTTAAACAAGGGAGGGGTAATTCTGTCTATGGCGTTGCGAACCTTTACTCCGAAGGGGGAGGCGTATGCCTTTAGAAACAGGGAAAATCAGGGTTTTGATAATTCATTTATTTAACTTTTCTATCTTGGAAGAAATTGCAGATGTGGAATCAATGTGTTGCAGATATGAAATAAATACAATAGCTTTGCAACGAAACTTAAACAAAAGTTTACACATTTTTAATCGGGCGTCTGTCTTTCTTGCCCGGTTGGATGAGTGACTTTAGGAGACAAAATATAGAATGAAAAAGACGAGTTGTTGTATGATTCTTGTTGCCCTGACTCTCTTTATATGGGGCATACAAACCGCATCGGCGCAAACATGGGGCATCAAGACCAACGCGCTGTACGATGCAACCCGGACCGTGAACATCGGAACCGAATTCGCCTTGTGCAAGAAATGGACACTGGACGTCAGCGGAAACTACAACGGATGGAACGCCGGAAGCCGCTGCGAGAAGATGAAGCATTTCATGGTCCAACCCGAACTGCGCTACTGGACTTGCGACGTGTTCAACGGTCACTTCTTCGCCCTGCACGCGATGGGCGGAGGATACAACATCTCAAACGTCCGCTTCCCCTTCTTTACCCGGAAATTTGATGACGGCAACCGCTACGAAGGCTGGTTTGTCGGGGCAGGTGTCGGCTACGGCTACTCCTGGGTGCTCGGCAAACGCTGGAACCTCGAAGCCGAGATCGGAGCGGGCTATGCGTATTCCCCCTACGACAGCTACGAATGTCTGGAGTGCCGGCGGAGCCTCGATTCCGGTACGCGGCACTACTGGGGCATCACCAAGGCTGCCATCTCACTGATTTATTTCCTTAAATGAAAAGACACGGAGGAACCATCATGAAAAGATATACGTTCATTCTCGCAGCGATGCTGATCGCCGGTCCGCTCTATGCCGACGGCAGAAAAAGCTACCTCGAACAGATTCAAGTCAATGACCTCAACGTCCGCAGGGAAGGGCAGAGGGTCAATCTCTCTTTCTTGCCGGACTTGAGCAACCTCCGTGTGCGGACGCAGGACCGCCTTTCGCTGGTCCCGGTGCTGGTCAGTGCCGACGGACGCCATGAGCGTACCCTGGAACCGATTGTCATCTACGGACGGGTGCGTGGCGTGAAGCTGGACCGCCAGCTGATGCGTCAGGCGGACGTTCAGGACTACGGCGTCACGGTCCGTCGGAAGGGCGGACACTGGGAGGCGCCTGCCTACACGGCTTCCGTGCCCTTCGAACCCTGGATGCGCAACGCCACGCTCAACCTGCGCGAGTATGTCACCGGCTGTGCCGGCTGCGAGAAGGGCGACTTCATGACCACCATCGACCCCCACATCCTGCCGTTCGTGGCGCCTGCCTATGCACGGGCAACCGTCGCTCCGCGTGAGGAGGGGGTGAAGCACCGCAGCGTGACCTTCCGCGGGCGTTTCCAGTTTGAGCTGGACCGTCACGATGTCCTGCTGGACTACAAGGGGAATCGCGCGAAGCTCGACGAGATGCGTGCCCGCATCGACTCGGTGGCAAACGACCCGACGGTGACCCTCTCCGCCATCGAGGTGAAGGGTTACACCTCACCCGAGGCTCCCGTGGAATACAACGAACGCCTGGCACGGAACCGCGCCACGGCACTGGAAGAATACATGAAGCAGCAGTTCCCGCAGATTCCTGCCGACAAGTGGAAGGTGTCCTGGCCCAACGAGGACTGGACGGAACTCCGCCGGCAAATCGAGGCGGACCGTACCCTGGAGGGACGCGACCGCGTGCTGCACATCATCGACACCGAGCCGGATCTCGACCGGCGCGAGTGGCTCATCAAGATTCTCCGTCCGGAGAGCATCTACCGCACCATCTACGAACGTTATTATCCTTATTTGCGACATAATGATTACGTGGTGAGCTTCACCGTACGCAATTTCAGCGTGGAGGAGGGGCGGCGCATCATCCTGGAGAAACCGCTCCGCCTGAGCGCTGCCGAGGCTTACCAGGTGGCAATGAGCTATCCCGAGGGCTCGCCCGAACGGTTGCGCTCGATGCAGATTGCTGCCGCCACGTTCAACCGCGATGAGGCTACGCTGCACAACCTGGCGGTGGAGCTGATGTCGAGAGGCTTGCATGCCGACGCGCTGAAGGCGTTGGAGGGAGCACCTGAAACGGGCGACCTGCTCAACCTGCGCGGAGCTGCCCTGGTGAACCTGAACCGGTATGCAGAGGCAGCCAAGGACTTCCGCCGGGCGGCTGAACTGGGCAATGCCGATGCACGGACGAACCTGGACGAACTGGACGGGGTGCGTTGATACACCCCTATATATAATAAGGAAGAGATTTTTTTAATTAACTATATTACTAATCTAAACTCTGTAACAATGAAGTTGAACAAGTTTTTTCTTTTCAGCGCAGCCGTGGGCTTAGCCCTCGCGTCTTGCTCTGACGATGTGGCTGTCACTTCTCCGGACAATGGTAAAGTGACTAAGGGTAACACTTACGTGGGTATGACAGTTTCTATGGCTAGCCCGGGCACAAGAGCCGGAAATACCGGTGACGGTGAATATGTAGGTGAAGACTATGAGAAGGCTATTAATAAAGACATGGTTTTTTATTGGGATGCCGATAAGAAGACATTTACGAAGATGAATCCTGAAACTACGGTGGCTACCGAAGGTAAATACTATCGCTTGGCGGCTGGTAAAGATGACTGGCAGACTGCAGCTTGGCCGGTAAATCCGGTTGATAATCAGATTCCGATGGGAGTTGTTCTTAATAAGAACGATTTCTATGGGGATGCTGTAAAGGTGAATGACCTTGCCACCATTAAGCTGGATACGAAAGGTGCTATTGTAGCCGGAATTGCACAGTTTGCCGGTGTTGAAGCTACTGCTACGGATTTTACTGCTGGAACAGGATTCACGATGTCTAGTACCATCGATCAGCATAAGATTGCTGCTGGTATCGATGATCCTTCGAAAGTGACGAATGAAGCTTCCAACTTATTCCCCTTTCAGGTTTCTCGCGTACTCTCCAAAGGTATGGTTTATACCTCAGACGAGATTAAAAACGATGCTGACCAGATGATTGATGTGAAGACTGGTACTGTGGTATTGGGTCAAGTTTACAACCAAAACCTTACGTTTGCTGGTGTGAATGGTGGTTTGCTTGTTAACGCATTCAACGTTCCGGGTGAATCTGCCATCAATACGCTGAAATCTGAAAAGGGTGTTGTTGACAATGCAACTGAGGCTGTTAAGGCTGGTTTGTTCCGTATGGGTGTGGCTGCTAAACAAGCAAAGGCACAAGACGCAACAAATGATGATTTGGGTATCCTTTACAAAGCTCAACCGGTGAACTTGAAGCCTTCTCCTGCAGTAACAGACAAACAAGATGTACCTTTCACTGCAGGTGATAAAGCTGTTTACTTCTTCGAGAATACAGCTGATGCTGCAGCTCTTCAATCAGCTAAGGATAACAAGAACGGTTATGACCGCTTTGCTTCTGCCAAAGTGTATGTGACTTATGTTCCAGCTACTATCTGGACTGTTGAGTATTTAACAGAAGAACCGAAATCTGATGTAGATTCATATACTAAGAAAACGGTAACATATAAGGATGAATCAACAAAAGACATTTGGTACAAGAAAGATGCCAAATTGACCGAGGTTAAACCTGCAGATAAGTGGGTTGACAGCACTGATAAGTCTAAAGGTGTAAAGTCTTACATTTACAGCGAGGCTAAAGGTAAATATTATACCGACAAGGTTGTAGCTGCTATCGACGGTGTAGATGTAGCAACTGATGGTTTCACTTATAAGAATGGTCGTGGTGCTTACATGGCATTGTGGAATCGCGTAGAAAGTGAAGGTAATGTATTCAACGGTGGTAACACGTTGCGTAACTACATCTATGTGTTGGAAATCACAGGCTTCTATGGTCGTCCGATGAACAATGACCCCTCTGATCCCAATGACCCGAACTTGCCGATTCCTGATACCAATGAACCGACTCCGAATGTTGACAAAGATCCGAATCCGACAGCTAAGACCTACATGGCTGTGAAGGCTCAAGTTCTGAAGTGGAAGGTTTCTAAGAGAGAAGTTAACTTCGGTGAATATTAATCCCATATCCAATAACCTAAATCATCCGGCGCGGAATGTCAGGCACATTCCTGCCTGACTCACGCCCGGAGCACATTCTATCGGGCAGGCGCACTGCCTGCCTGATAGAATGATTGATATCCCCTTGACGGGGTATCCCCCCAACTAGAAACAGTACTTTTGAGAAGATTATGAAAAAGAAATTGCTTACATACCTCGCACTGATTCTCCTCGCACCGCTTGCCGGGTCCTGTATCTACGACCATCAGGACGTCTGCCAGCCCGACCTGCAGGTGGAGCTTACCGCCATCGCCGATGATGAATGTGCCACTGCCGGTGGGGAAGGGGACTACTACAAGTATGACCTGAGCGCACTGCATGAGGTGCAGGTGGCTGTCTTCGACCGCAAGACGGGAAAGCTCGTGGATGTCCGGTCCGAGAAGAACGCGACGGCACTAAGCAATTACAAACCCATTTTCCCCATGCTTCCTGCCGGCGACTATGTCATCACCGTCTGGGCTGCCGAGACGCCCAACGACTACAACACCGTGACCGATGCCGTGCCCTGGAAGATGGACCTGCAGAAGGTGGCTGCCAACAACGGAAGGCTGCCCCAACTGTTCTACGGCGTGACGGAACTCAGCGTCCCCGTAAACCAGGACGAACATTTTACCCTGATGAATGCGACTGTGAATTTGCGTCCTTACGTCCAGACCTTCAGCGTCGGTTTCTCCGGTGCGAAAGCGGGCGAACAGCTGACCCTTACCTATAAGGACGAAAACCCACAGGTGAACTTCAGGCAGGGCAACATCGAACGTCCTACCCGGTACACCTCCACCACCACTGCCCGCGGTGCGGACGATGCCCTGCGCGTTGCCGTCCTCCGCATGGGAAACAGCTATGAGGGTGTACGCCTCACCCTGGCTTCTCCCGAGACAACCTATCTCGACAAGAGCCTTGCCGCCCTGCTCGACGACATCAGCAAGGCGAACGGAGGTATAAAGTGGAATCTGAACTGTCTGGCGGACATCCCCATCCATGTCGATGTGGAACCGCAAGAAACTTATATGCGCGTCACCGTACGCATCCTCGACTGGCAAGTCATCTACCGCCCCGTGAACCTCGGCGAGTATTGATAAAGCCCACGTCAACTAAAATACGAATTCTCTATGCGAAGAATAACAAACATACTGCTGACCACACTGGCTGCCGGTTCGCTGGTGGCATGCTCGGATGAGCGTCTCGTGCCTGCCGACCCTGACGGAAAGGCAGGACTCGGTGGAAGCTCCTATATGAACCTCAGCGTTTATGTGGGCGACCTGCCTTTTGGAGGTACCCGTGCCGGAGAGACGGAGGAGACCACCACCACTGAAGGACTCAATGACGAGTACACCAAGGAGGGACGGGTAGGGTTCTTACATCTCGCCATCAAGGACCCGGATGCGGACCAGGTGGTAGACAAAGGCTTTTTCACTGACGAGGAGACGCCGGAGGAAAGCTTGCTCATCTACGAGAACCCTTACTATAAGTCAAAACATGCGTGGGAGATACGCCCCAAGAAATACCACTTCGGGATGTTTGCCAATCACTCCTGGAAGTGGGATCGTTACCCGGATACGGAGGACCAGACTCCGGACATTGATGTGGAGAGTCATCACGATTATTTCGACTCTGTCATCCTGAATCCTGAGTTGGGGAAGTTTGTCCTGATGTCGGATGTCAACCAGCTGGTGGACAACGGCTACCTGATGCAGCCGCAACTTGCCTTGGGTGACTATTGCTACACACACGACTTCACCATGTTGGCGAAGACCACGCAGGCTAAGACCATCATCCCCGGTGTGACGAAGGAGCAGGCGGAAAGCCCCATCTTCAATCCGCAGCTCAACAACAACGTGGACTTCGAGCTGGAACGTGTCGTGGCGAAAGCCGCAGTGACAGGTCCGATGTCGGCTCCGCTCACCCTCCGGGGCGAACAGGTCGGCACGTTTTATTTTGACTACTACACGGTGACCCGCCAGCCGGACCGCTTCTATGCACTCAGTGGCGTCCGGCAGAACCCTCCGCACACCATCTTCCTGAACAACGGGACTTATTCCACGGATGCGAATGCCGACGAGAACATTCCCATCGGGTTGCGCAGCCGCATTGACGAAGCCTATGACATTGGTATCTATGAATACGGTGTCATCGGACAGGACGGTTACCGGGATGGTTATCCCTCGGTTTACAAAGTGCTGCGTGTCAGCGATGCCAATACGCCGCTCAACAAGTTGTACGGCATCTACCTGCCGGAGAACTTCCTGACCAGCGGCGACGAGATGCGGTGGTTCAACACCTCGCACTTCAAGGTCTATGGTGTCTTCGACCCCAACGCGGACTTGTTTGTGGATGCCGAACTCTACAAGAGCAATGCGGACAAACGTCCTGCCGGCTGGGACCACACCTTCTACTACAACAAGACACTCAACCGCTTTTGCTATAAGCTGGCAAGCCTGTCTTCGGTCAATACTTCGACTGAAGCCGAGCGTGAGCAGATGAAGCCGGAGTACTGGTACAAGTACACCAACGGGCGTGGGTTCTACCGTACCCCCGTACACGTTTATCCCGCGGATGCCGACTTCAACCTCTACAGCAAACCCGTGACCAATGCTGATGTGGTGCGAAACAACTTCTACATCGTGGACATAACCGGTATCTCGGACATGCCCTCCAACTGGGACAACGTGGACAGCGGAAACCCCGGTCTGACAGCCGACGGACGACGCAAGCATGGCAACAGCGATTACCCCAGCCATCTCTTCCGAGACGAGGATCATAGATACGACACAGAGGCTGATCTAGGAGACACACAAGGCGCCGACCTGATAACGCCGCCCGATTATGTGGGCTTGACTCGCGATGTCCCCAACCTGAAGTATAACTACGAGTGGGGCAACCAGCTCTACATTGCCAAGCCTACTGACGGCAAGACCGACAAGCCCTATGACAACATCGACGAGAACACGCCCATCAACAGCAAGCGCGTGACCCTGCGTGTCCGTGCCCGGGTGATGAGGTGGAATGTGCGCATGGTGGACAGCCCAATGGGGTTGGGAGATGCCTCGACGTACTAATCCCGGAGAATCCCTTGCTGTCTCCCTTTCGGAGACGTGGGGGAAGAGACTGGAGTAAAACTTTTAACCTGATGAACAAACAAACGTGTAACCTATGAAACATACCTTATTCTATGTTTTCCTGCTGGGACTGCTGGCTGCCTGTGCCGACCGAGACTGGGAGCCGAAGGGGAACCCGGGACTGGAGGCTGGAGAGACCAAGCTGGTGATACGCACCACGCTCAAGCTCTTTGGCGACCAACCGGCAAACGGGATAACGTCGCGTGCTGCAGAAGAATACACCGATGCACCGGGTACCTCGGACGATGAGACTGCCTACCAGGAGCTGGTGAATAAATATTCCCTCACCAACGATTACGAGAACTATGTGGGCAATCTGCGCGTCTTCCTGCTGAAGGGAGATAACATCTACTATACGAAATCATTCACTTCAGCGACACCCATCCTCACCGCAGGTATGGAAGAGGGGTATCTCGCCCAGCCGGGGAACGAGACCATGGGTGGCGAATCGACCTATCAGGTGGAAATCGACCTGAGCGACCTGGAGCCGGGTGAGGTGACTGACTGGAGCCAGAAGTTCGACCGGGTGGTCCTGATTGCCAACCAGCCTTATGATACGGATGGCAAGAACCTCTATTTTGACGGGTTGAAGAACAAACCGGAGAGCATCACTTCCTTTGCCAGCTACAACGTGCCGCGCTTGATGACCATCCGCACCAATGAACAGCTGGATGAGAGCGTCAGCCGTCGCCAGGTGGGACTGCTGATGGTGGGGTATGCCGATGCCCAGTTTACTACCATCGCCGAGCTGCAGGCGTTCAACTCCAACACCCTGATCAACCTGTGGCGTACCACGAACAAGACGGTGGTCGATGTCATCCGCGACAAGACGCAGAGTACCACGCAGTATCAGGTTGTCTACGGAGGTACGCTCATCAACCTGCCGCGTGTGATGCCGCTCGTGGCACCCATGTACTATACGCCGGCTGGCTCTACCTCGAAATACGGTACGGGCGACTATCCCTACCTCCCTCTTTGGCAGGGTTACAACGGAGGGCAAAACCTGAAGCATCAGAACCTCAAACAGTACATCGACGACAACACCAATCTCTATCCGGAGCTGGTGAAGGCGGATACCATCAAGCGTCCGGAAATCTATTGGAAGGAGGGCAAGGCTTACTTCCGCCTCGGCAAGGGATACGACCCCAACTATGATGAGTTCGATGCGTCGACCGACCGGAATGACACAATCCGTTACGTGTTTTACCTGCCGCCGTTCTTCTATGCAAATGCCGACCAGGAGAAGACGGAGCCTTCACTGGGTGACCTGCCCAAGCTGAACATCTATTCCGCCTATCCCACGGAGGGGGTATCCGTGCCTTACGATGAGAAGAAGGAGCTCGCAGACCAGAACCTCCAGGTGAAGGCCTACACCTTGCTCCTGTATGGGAACGGTGACCCGGCAAAGGTTACCATGAGTGAAGAGAACAAATATTACCTGTCCAACCGCCTCAACTACTACCGCGTCATCTTCAAGGGCGACAAGCCGCGCGTGGTGCAGATTCAGTTTGACCCGCAATTCAACGAGGTGTTTGAGCGCGAGGTTTCCATCCTGGAGACGCAGTTGGACTATGTGGACTCTGACCAATAACCCTGATAGACAATGAAGAAGAACACTTATCTATATGCAATGATGCTCTGTGCAGGTGTTGCCCTGAGTGCCTGTACGGACAACACCCCTGTGCCCGGCGCGGGGGAAGGGGAGAAGCCCTTGGGCGGTGTAGCTATCGACTTGTCGCAGACGCGTGCTTCGTCCGATTTTGTCGATGCCGGGCAGCTGATTGACCGGGTGACCATCTCCCGGACGGATGTCGACCCGAAGAATGGGACCAACTGGATCAAGAATGCGAATGGTCAGTCGTCGAACCGGATTGACCTGCCCGAGAATGGAGACGGCTCCTACTACGACAAGGACCGCGACCTCTTCTTTATCAAGAAGGACAAGAATGCCGAGCTGTTCACAAACTGGCTGCAGAAGGACGGCACGTTCGTATATCTAGGCTATCATAACTCCGACCAGTTTAGCGGCTATCCCGACCCGGCGAAGTATGGCAACTACAATCCGAAGGGCATCAAGCAGTATGGCGGAATCCAGTGTTATGACTTCAAGCCGCTGGATGTCATCAAGTACAATGCGAAAGACTGGCAACCCAAGTATTCGAAGATGGGTGATGCGAATAACCCTTCGGAAGCATACCATACCCTGTCGACCAACGGCGTCTATGGCTATGCCAAGGACTTTCTGAATATCTGCGGACTGCGCTGGATGAATTACAATTCGTTCAACGACTTCCCCAAGAATGATACGTATCCAATATTTGGAGGTCAAGGCTATAGACCCAATGAGGGGCATCTGTCGGCTAGATATGTGCGGGGTGCCATGGTTTACCAGTGGCGGACGGATGTCATTGGGGCTTTGTCCAAACAGCGGCTGATGTTCTTCGGCCGCCAGCCTTACAAGGCTAACACCGCTCCGAGCGACGCTGCGGCGGGCTTCAGTCCCTACGTGTATCGCAACTTCCCGATGCAGAGTGTCATGAGTCGCCTGATTGTGAAGGTGCAGGTCAACAAGGATGTGCTTATTAAGGATTTTGTATATATAAACGACTTGCTCGTGATGCAGATTCCGCAATTCTTCCGGGTGGACGGGCAGAAGATGGACTTTCCCCTCCTGGATAGCGATGACTACTCAGACCAAGGATTTGCATACGATGGAGAGAAAGTCCAGAATGACTTGTTTGGTAACAATGGTTATTCGCAATACAACTATTTGTGGATTGAAGACTTTGAAACCGCTTCAGAACTGACTGAGAGTACCATCAGTGGAAAGAACTATCAGGTAGCCATGAAGTTCCATCCCATCCGTTTTAAGGGAGGTACACTTTATACCGCTTATCAGAAAGACAAGGATGATTTGGTGGTTCCTGCAAACTATGAAGAGTTTAATGATGGCGCGTTGCACACGGTGCTCGATGTCTATATCCCCCCGTTTGACCCGGTGGGGACGAAGGTGGAACGCTTCGTTCGCGGCAATGACCGGGGCGGCAATTCGTATGATTTCAACAGCCCGAACTTCCGGCAGGGACAGGGACTGACAGAGAAAGACGCCGCCTACCTGAACAAGAATAAGAAGTGGTGGCTGAACACGCCCTACTTCCCGCATATCCGCGTCGACTATGTTTCCCCCAACTCCACAGGTACGAGTGTGGTTGCTGCCAACTACGACGACATCCCCATCGGGGAGTTCAACCGTGCACTGCAAAAGCAGGCAGGGCTCTCCGAACGCGGTATCCGTTTCGTGCCCTCCATCATCCGCCCGGGACACACCTACGTCGTGACCATCCGGGTGGGCTTCGGCGCCGACCTCATAGTGGAGACGTACGACCCCGACCCGCAGAACGGCTGGGAGCGTAAGATGGTCTTCGACGAACGCGGAAGGGTGCACAGCTCCATTAAGGACCTCTACAAACCTTATGAGGAGGTGTATACGACCTTCTAGGAGGAGGCATCCCTGTACCGGATGCTGGAGATAACGTATATTGATTAGACAATCGTGAAAGACAATGACTGACAAGATGAAAAAGATACTGACATTATGCTTGACGTTCATGGCGCTGACCTGGCTGACCGCCTGCGTCGACGATGACTCGGAACTGAAACAGACCGTGGAGAACGATGTGCTCAACATCGACCTCAGCATCGACCGCTATCCGCACGTGCAGGTAGGGGCGACTCGTGCTGCCCTGGAGCAGGCGGAAGAGAACATCCCGGAGAACGTGTATGTCATGCTCTTCGACAAGGACGGACACATCATCGAGCTGGAGCCGGGCGTATTCACGGCTGAATCGGCCATGACCTCTTACACTGACCCCAAGAATCCCCAGTTGCGGGCGCAATACCGTGTGAGCCTCTCCGTGCTCCGGACGCACGCCAAGAACCATGGCTTTTCTGATGAGGACATACAGAATTTCAAGCTGACAGCCGTTTCCATCGGCAACATGCAGCTCAACTCGCCCGAATACTGGTTCGGTGAGAACGGAAAGCTGAAACGCCTCAAGGACTTTGTCAACGACAAGGGAGCAGACCTGACGCTGGCTGCACTGCAACAGCAGGTGGCCTATCTGGCAAAGCTGAGACGTGGAGAAGGCTACATCGGTGGCGACCGAAACGACAACCGGGGCTATGTGGACGATGCCTCGCTCGTGCCTGACCGCGACGGCATCACGGTGTATGACGGACTCACCGAGCGTGCACAAGGCTTGCTCATGTCCGGTCTGGGTACACAGACGGTCAATGCGGCTTCGGTGCGAGGGGCGACCATCCCTGTCAAGCTGACCCGCGTGGATGCCAAGGTGGAAATCCGCATCAAGAGCGGCAATCCCAATCTGCGCTTCCTGCCTCGTGGCGTGCGCTTTCACAACATGCCTACGGGCTCCTACCTGATGGCGGATGCCAATCGTGCGACCTATTTTGACCAAGACCTCTACAATCCTGCTGCAATGAGCTGGCGTCAGTTCGAGTATGAAGGCAAGCTGGAGGAGCATGGGCTGAAGTCTCCCCGTACCGGCAACGACTCGCTTGTGGTGGCAGACATCTATACGGGCGACGAAACCAACGTTTCCGGCATCGTGTTCTACATGCCCGAGGTGAAGCTCAAGGCGAAGAAGAAAATCAACGCTGCGGAGTGGGATGCGAAGTACAGCAAAATCTTCGGTTCCGGTTCCTCCGTCACTTCCATCGAGCAGTTTGATGAGGCGGACCGTCTGCGTTACCTCTACGGCATGCGTGCCCGGTTGGAGAAGAAGGCGAATGCCAAAGCCGGGTCGGGTGCAGTGACTTTCAACCCGCAGAACGGGCAATACTACCATAATGGACAACCGCTGACCAACCTGGATGACAGTGGCAACTTCCTGCCCTTCGAATATGCGCCGGACAAGGCGGTGTGGGTGGAAATTGTCGGCGATGTCTATGAGACCGTCACCTCCGGAGTGGCAGGAGACAACCAGATGCAGAAGGAGCGCGTGGCACACAACGTGGTCTACCGGCTACTCCTGGGCGGCAACGCCAAGTCGGAAGACGGAATCAACTCGTACAGCATTTCCCGTGACAAGTATTACACCTACAATGTCAGCATCTATTCGCTGGAGGACATCAAGGCGGAGGTGCGCGTCAACAACCTGAAAGACGAAAACCAGCAGTTTGAGGACAACTCCCATGACGACGCTTTCGTCACCGAGGCTTCGACTGCCATCCTGGACAGCCACTTCGACGCCCGGGCGGTGCTCATCAACTTCTTTGACCTGCGCAGCAAGATGGAGGTATCAAAGTGGCAAAACATCAATCCGACTGCCGCGAATGATGCACTCAAACACTTTGAGGTGAATACCCCCTTCGACCCGCTGCCCCAAGGCGGTGGTCGCAACGGCTATGACGCTTCCAAGACAGATACAGCCTGGGTGAGCTTTTTCATCCATCCGCTGACACATATTTACAGCAGCCAATATGCGAGCCGGGACGAATCAACTCCTCCCCGCATCCCCCGTTTCACCATCGGCAAGCCGCTTGCTTATGAGATGTTCCCTCCTCAGGATGACCGGTACAAGGACTGCTACCGCAAGGGTCCCCAGGACCTGATACGCTACATCCGTCTGGCGATGAAGGACCTGACCACCAAGTGGAAAAACTATACGGCATCCGACCTGATGTCGAGTCCGGAGTTTAAGAAAGACCTGGAGAAGTGGCATTTCGACTCTGAAACAGGTGATATGATTATCTCCGTGCATGCCCATGAGTTCTATTACGATGAGATGCCGTCTTGGGCGACGGGCTTCCAGGTGAGCGGCAATGGTGTAGCTTTCGCCGTAAACAGTACCAACTGGGAGAACAACGGCTGGCGACTCTTTGTCAACCGTCCGGACCGCATGATGAAGATTTTCTTCTCCGACCGCCGTCCGTCCTATTCATCCGATGGACACAGCTCGTGGGACGATGCGGAAATCAATGTACAGCAACACTCCATCATAGCACCCTACAACATCGACAGGCTGCCCCAGGACTATGTGGGCTACGGCGTGGAGTCGGTAGAAGAGGAAGAGTGGATGGAGAACAAACCCGATAACATCACTGCCAGTTCCAAACAGCTTCGCCAGGCACACTGTCACGTGTGGAACGAGAACTACTACGTGCCGGTGCAGGGAACGACCAATATCTATGACGGCCGTATGCTCTTCACTACACTGGTCCACACCGGTTGGCTGGACGGGTCGCATAAGTGGAAAGACTTGCTCGACTATACTTTCGGTGGCGACAATGTGAATGCCCGTGTCTACATTCCCCGTGGTTCCATTGAGAACCGTCCGGGCTATGTCTACCAGTGGCAGATTATCTATCCGCGCCACATCAGCACCGACCACAAGAAGCAGGGTGGTTGGGCAGGACTGGCGGTGTTGAGCCGTAACGAGCCTTCCAACCCGTACGACCTCCAGAGCGGCATGATTTATGACAAGGATGTGAAGTGGTATCTGCCTTCGCTGCCCCAGTTGGAATACCTGTGGATGGCACAAGTCTCACTGGCTCCTGCCTACCGTCTGCGCAACGACTATCCCTACATCACCTCCACACGTCTGACCAAGTCGGACGACGGTCCCTGGAGTGAACCGTTCATGTTCATGGCACGCTATGGCGCGACCATGCGCCAAAAGATGGTGGAGGCACGTTCCCACCTGATGTGGTGGCCTTGGGCATGGGACCTCGGGGACATCAAGACCCGTTACTACTACGGCTATCAGAGCTTCAACCAGCCCATGGGCGGTAGCTATGACAGTTGGAAGAGTAAATATAGGGCTGAGTTCTGGGATGCTCCGTTGCGCGTCCGTGCGGTGCGCACCTTGGGCAAGTATGACCCGAACAAGATTTACCGTCCTGCCCAGCGTTGGCTGACCGAGAGCAATGACTGGACCCGTGACACGTCTGTTCCTGCTAACAACAATGCGGGTGGTGTGTCGACTTCCGGTCTGATCATCGACTGTTCGCGTTTCCCCTCTGACCTGATCCGTCAGAACTATGTGGCAAACGGTCCGTTGCCCAAGCACACCATGAATTCGGTGTGGGCACGTCCGTACAAGTACTTCCGTGTCGCCCGTCTGTCGGTGGCTGTGACCAAGCGTTCCTTGGGTTGGGGCAAAGACCAGTACGTCTACCGGATGACTACTGATTTCGGCTATCCGGCCAGCACTACAAATCCCGACTATAAGTCCGTGTATGATGCCGAGGCTTCGCGCCCGTCCATTATGCTGGATGACAGCCGCGACGAGCATCCGTGCGCCCACTACATCGAGGTGGACCGCTATACAGGCTCGAAGATTATACGCGGCTGGCGCATGCCAAATGCCTACGAGCTGATGTTGATGATACGTCTCTTCCCACCGCAGCAGATGCTTGACATGCGTACGCAGAACTGGAATCCGACCTGGTGGACAGCATCCAACGGTTGGGGTGTCGGTTCGGAAAACAATTGGTCGAGCAACAACGACCCGACTACGGAAGGACGTATCGAGACCCTCTCGACCTCATCCAACAACGTGGCCTATTACATGACCAAGACCGATACCGAGGAGGGTTACCGCTTCTACGGCGCCCACTACTGGGCACAGCAATACGGTTTCCGTGCCCGCCCGATGGACTTGAACCGTTGGACTCGTCAGGAGTTGGTCAAGATGACCGGTGGCAGCATCTGGCTCACCGAGTTTGATGTCCGCTGTGTGAAGGATGTATCCGAGGCCGAGATGCAGCAATACATCACCAACCAGGGCGGTTCATCGTCACACGACGATTTCATCAAGCCGTACTAAACAATTGACAATGGACAATTGACAATTGACAATTTCCGCCCGGCGTTGTACATCTGATAATAAGGGAATCAACTTCTATCCGACCGTGACACACGGTCTCATGAAATGCCGCTGTTTGGACGCCATCTGGCCTCCGGACAGCGGCGTTTGTTTTCATCCGGCATTTGGGGGGATATTGGACTATCAATGGATTGGACCGGTCTGGTCGCCCGGTCGCCCCTACATTTGGGGACCTCATGGTGACCATTTACCCGCAAGATTTGGTGGATATTGACAAAATGGCTGAAAAAATTTGGTGGATATTGACAAATCCCGGAAATAAATTTGGTGGAGGGCGTTGCAAGACGTATATTCGCAATCAAATTTACAGACGATGGAAGACGCTATGATTTATTTCAAACGCAAGATTTACAATACCATGCTCAAGTGGAAGTCTGAGCGAAACGGTGACACTGCCTTGCTGATACAAGGAGCCAGACGTATTGGGAAGTCCACCATTGCGGAGGAATTTGCACGTCGTGAGTATAAGTCGTATATACTGATTGACTTTTCAAGCGTATCAAAAGAGGTCAGTGACTTGTTCAATGATATTTCAGACTTGAACTACCTGTTTATCCGATTGCAGTTCATCTATCAGGTACAATTGTATGAAAGGGAGTCGGTGATTATTTTCGATGAAGTACAGCTTCAGCCCCTTGCAAGACAGGCAATCAAACACCTGGTGAAGGACCATCGTTATGACTATATCGAGACCGGTTCCTTGATTTCCGTCCGTTCAAAGAGTCGCGACATCCTTATCCCGAGCGAAGAGACAAAGGTAGACATGTATCCGATGGATTATGAGGAATTCAGATGGGCACTGGGCGATACGGCTACCATCCCGTTACTGCGTACTGCCTTTGAAAGGAAAATGCCTTTAGGCGATGCCGTCCACCGGAAGCTGATGAGGGACTTCCGTCTGTATATGCTGGTCGGAGGAATGCCGCAGGCTGTTTCGGCCTATATCCGAACGAACAATTTTACAGCGGTTGATCTGGTGAAACGGGACATCATAGCTCTTTATGAAGAGGACTTCGGGAAGATTGACGATTCAGGAAGGGCCAAGGCATTGTACGACGCCATTCCCGCCCAGCTCAGCAGAAACGCGATGCGTTATCAGGTCAGCAAGGCTATTGGAGAGGTGAGGGCGGAAAGGATTGTGAATATCGTGAAAGAGATGGAGGATTCCATGACGGTCAATGTCGTGTACCATTCCGATGACCCGAACGCGGGGTTGGCTTTGACAAAGAATGATGAGTACTTCAAGATGTATGCGTCTGATACCGGATTGTTTGTCACGCTTGCCTTCAAGGATAGAGATATTACCGAGAATGTCATATACGATAAGCTGTTGAACGACAAGCTGCGTACCAACTTGGGCTATGTGTATGAAAATGTCATTGCCCAAATGTTGAGGGCAACCGGCAAGAACCTGTTCTATCATACCATTCCCTATGCCGAAGGAAAGAAGTATTACGAGGTTGATTTTGTCATCCCGGACAGACATAAGATTTCCCCCATAGAGGTGAAGTCCTCGGGATACAAGACCCATAAATCATTGGACGAGTTCTGTTCCAAATTCTCAGACCGGATCATGAACAAGTACCTGATTTACACCAAGGATTACAGGCGGGAGAATGGAGTGGATTACATTCCGGTGTATATGACGATGTTCTTATAATTCATCCATCCATTCAATTGACAATTCTCGTTCGGTGTGCACATCAGGCGGCGATGTAGGGGCGACCGGTCTGGTCGCCCGGTCCAACATGCGTCCAATACACGTTCAATATTACACCTCATAATACGTCCAACAGTACATCCTTATACATTGCTACCTTTCATCCTGCATTTGGGCGATATTGGACCATCGATGGATTGGACCGGGCGACCAGACAGGTCGCCCCTACAGGGGATCTCATGCCGCATGGAAGCATTGTCCATTGAAATAAATACGTTACATTTGCAGTTGCGAAACGGCTGTTTCGGAAATGGCTGTTTCGGAAGTCGAAAGAAAAGGAAGAAGGTTATGAGATTTTTTGATAGAACAGAAGAGATTGCATCGCTGCGTGAAATCCGCGAGATGTCAAAAGACAACGCACAATTCACGGTCGTGACCGGACGACGCCGTATCGGCAAGACCTCCCTTATCTGGCAAGCCTATGAGGACGAGGCTATTCTCTATTTTTTCGTCGCTCGCAAGGCTGAAGGCGATTTATGCGAAGACTACCGGCTTGAGATTGAAAACAAGTTGGGGATTCCGACGATGGGACGGGTGGAACGTTTCATTGATGTCTTTGAATTTCTGATGAAACTGTCCATGGAACGCCCCCTGACGCTGTTCATTGATGAATTTCAGGAGTTCTTCCGCGTGAACAAGTCAGTGTACAGTGACATGCAACGCATCTGGGACCTCTACAGCCCGAAATCCCGTATCAATCTGATTGTTTGCGGTTCCATCTATTCCATGATGTCGAAGATATTCAAAGACAAGAAGGAACCACTGTATGGCAGGCAGACACGTTTTATGACAGTGCGCCCTTTTACACCTGCCGTCCTGAAGGAAATTCTGACGGAGTATAACCCCGATTACACGGCAGAAGACCTGTTGGCACTGTATTCCTTTACGGGAGGTGTGGCAAAGTACGTACAGCTGCTTATGGATGTCCGGGCGACGACCCGTGAAAAGATGCTGAATCAAATCGTGAAGGCAGACTCCATATTCCTGGGAGAAGGAAAGGCCATACTGATTGAGGAGTTTGGCAAGGACTACGGAGTTTATTTTTCCATCTTGTCAGCGATAGCAAGAGGCAAGACCTCCCGTTCAGAGATAGAAAATGTGGTAGGCAGAGAGGTCGGTGGTTACCTGACGAAGCTGGAAAATGAGTATGAGGTGATTGCCAAGAAACAGCCTCTGTTTGAGAAGAGCTCCAGTAAGAATGTCCGTTATACGATAGAAGACAACTTCTTCACGTTCTGGTTCCGCTTTATCTACAAGTACAGCTATATGCTGGAAATTGAGAACTACGAGAGCTTGAAGACCATCATAAACCGGGACTACGAGACATTCAGCGGTCTGATGCTTGAGCGTTATTTCAGGCGTGTGCTGATTGAGCGTAAAGCCTATACACGCATCGGCGGCTGGTGGGACCGTAAAGGTGAAAATGAAATTGATATCATAGCCGAGAATGAACTGAATGATGAAGCTACGTTTTTTGAGGTAAAACGTAAAGCCGCAAACATTGACAGGAAGTTGTTGGAACAAAAGGCTGCCGTATTCCAGCGTGCCACGGGCGAGTTCAAGGGCTATCGCATCTCCTGCAAGGGACTGTCAATGGACGATATGTAGACATACGTTCCCCTTGCTTGTCTCCCCACTACCTTTTCGGGAAAAGATACCAGTGAGAAGCTCATCTCGTCACCGAGCTGATGCGCATCAGCCGAATTGTCCATTGTCAATTGTCCATTGTCAATTGTCCATTGTCCATTGTCAATTGCATTGTAATACGGATGTAAAATGTTTTGCATCTCATTGTAACATCCCCTCCCTACATTTGCAGCGTCAAAACAACAATAGGACAACATGATGAAGAAACACCGGATGATTGCTGCTTTGGCTTGTTGCGCACCTCTTCTTGCCGGAGCACAAACCAACGACAACGAACCGAAGGCTGAAGGGAAAGCCATCATCGCTATCTTCAGCGATGTACATACGGGCTTCGGAAGCAACAACAACGACCGCGGATTTACACTCGACCGCAGCTACCTGGGCTATCAGTACACGTTGAAAAACGGCTTGCAGTTCAAGGCCGTCATGGATGTGGGACAGTCTGACGATGTGCATGACTACGAACGCATTGCCTACATCAAGAACGCACTCGTCACGTGGAAGTACAAGAACCTGACGCTGAGCGGCGGACTCATCTCGACCACCCAGTTCAAGACACAGGAATCCTTTTGGGGCAAACGCTATGTCATGAAGTCGTTCCAGGACGAATATAAGTTCGGCAGCAGTGCCGACATGGGTGTCTCCCTGGCTTATGACTTTACGCCGTGGTTCTCGGCGGACGTCATCCTCGTCAACGGAGAAGGATATAAAAAGGTACAGGTGAACGACGGATTGCAATACGGTGCCGGACTCACCTTCACTCCGCTCCGTGGACTGACCCTCCGGGCTTATGCCTCCTATAACGAGGCGTCCGATAAAACACTGGAGGGCATCACCAACTGGAACCTCTTTGCCGGATATGCCACCGGGGCGTTCAGCCTCGCAGCCGAATACAACAGCCAGACCAATGCACGGAACATCAAGGACCATGACCAGAGCGGCTGTTCGGTCTACTCCACCGTCGGCGTCGGCAAACACGTCAACCTCTTCGGTCGGTGGGACTACCTGACCTCAAAAGACCACTGGAACGAGGCTGCCGACGGCATGGCAGGCGTCGTGGGCGCGGAGTTCAAGCTTGGCAAGTATATCAAGCTGACGCCCAACATGCGCGTCTGGTCTCCCAAGGCGGACGATGCCAAGAAGAGCTATTACGCCTATCTGAACTGTTCATTTACGATTTGAAAACCAAATACTAGCAGTTATGAAGAAAATGTATGCTTTAGTTGCAGGCTTGCTGGCACTGACCATCAGCTCCTGCGGCGGACAGAAGTCAAACTCGGTAGACGGTCGCGAAGCTGTGGAGCTGACCGGTGCAGGGGCAACCTTCCCCTTGCCGTTCTATACGATGACCTTCAACACCTATAATGAGAAGGGTGGGGACAACGTGTCTTACGGAGGTATCGGAAGCGGTGGCGGTGTGCGCAACCTGAAGGACGGCATCGTGGACTTCTGTGGAAGCGATGCTTACCTGAGCGATGAAGAAATGAAAGAGATGAAGCCCGTGGTGCACGTGCCGACCTGCATGGGAGCCGTCGTGCTGGCTTATAACCTGCCGGGCGTGGAGAAACTCAACCTCGCGGGAGACGTGATTGCCGACATCTTTGCCGGGAAAATCACACGCTGGGACGATGCCCGCCTGAAGGAACTCAACCCCGACGCCAAGCTTCCGGCTGCCGACATCATGCCGGTCTACCGTTCGGATGGCAGTGGGACAACCTTCGTCTTCACCGACTACCTGAGCAAGGTGAGCGAGAACTGGAAGAATACGCTCGGAGCTGCCAAGTCGGTCAACTTCCCCGTCGGACAGGCTGCCAAGGGAAATCCGGGAGTGGCAGGCATCGTGGGCAACACCCCGAACACCATCGGCTACATCGGTTCTGAATATGCCTTCGCACAGAAGCTGGCTTACGCCAATGTGAAAAACAAGCAGGGCGAGATGATTACTCCGTCCACGGAAAGCATCTCGGCTGCCGCAGGAGACATCCCGCAGGACACGCGCTGTTCCATCACGGACGCCGATGCTCCGGGAGCTTACCCCATCAGCTGCTTCACCTGGCTCATTATCTACCAGGAGCAGAACTACTCCGGACGCAGCAAGGCACAGGCACAGGCTACGGTTGACCTCCTGGAGTATGTCCTCAGCGACAGTGTCCAGCAGACGACTACGACCGTACACTATGCACCGCTGCCCCGACAGGCTGTCGACCTGAGCCTCCAGAACCTGAAGACCGTCACTTACGACGGACAGCCCCTTGTGAAATAAGGACTGGCTCAACGTTCACAAGCGAAACCAAACCAACGCAGACACAACTATGCAAGACAAGATATTCAGGTTTATCCTCATTTTGTCGGCAGTGGTCATCCCGATCATCGGTGGGGGAATCATCTATTCCCTCACCAATGATGCCGCGAGCGCGTTCCGCCAGTTCGGCTTCTGGGAGTTCATCTGCTCCGACGACTGGAACTACACGCCCGGCAACGAGAGCTACGGTGCACTGCCCTTCATCACGGGTACGCTGCTGACCACGTTGCTGGCACTCATCTTCTGCATCCCCTTCTCGCTGCCCGTCGCCCTCTTCGTGGGTGAATACTTCCGCGGGAAGAAGATTGCCACCATCCTGAGCACGGTGACCGACCTGCTTGCCGGTATTCCCTCCATCATCTACGGACTCTGGGGTTTCTACACCCTGCGTCCCCTCTTCATGGAGCTGAACATCTCGCCGCAAGGCTCCGGCATCCTGACCGCCTCCTTCGTCCTCGCCATCATGATTGTACCCTACGCCGCCTCGCTGAGTGCCGAGTTCATAAAGATGGTGCCCTCTGACCTGAAGGAAGGAGCCTACGCCATGGGTGCGACCCGTGCCGAGGTCATCCGCCGCGTGGTGTTCCCCACTGCCGGTTCGGGAGTCTTTTCCGCCTACATTCTTGCCATCGGACGTGCCCTGGGCGAGACCATGACCGTGACGATGCTCATCGGCAACACGAACCAGATTCCCACCAGCCTCACCACCACCGGAAACACCATGGCGAGTATCATCGCCAACCAGTTTGGTGAAGCCGACGGGCTGAAGCTCTCTGCCCTGATTGCCATCGGACTGATTCTGTTCCTCATCACTGCCATCATCAACCTCATTGGCAAGATTCTCATCCGGCGTGCCCAACATGTCTAACCGTATGCTCTAATCACAGATAGTTATGTTACAAGATAAAAACCTACAAGTACGCATCTTCAAGAACCGTCTGCTCTACTTCGTGGTCTGCTTCTTTGCCGCCCTGACAGCTATCCCGTTGCTGGCGATTCTGGGCGAAGTGCTGGTGCGGGGCTGGAAGCAGCTCTCCTGGACCTTCCTGACCGAAGCCACGCCCAACGCCTACGAGGCGATGATGGCGATGTCGGCAGGCGAGGCGTTGCCGGGCGGTATTGCCAACGGCATCGTCGGCACGTTCCTCATGCTCGTCGTGGCTGCGGTCATCGCCATCCCGGTGGGCATCTTCTGCGGAATCTGCCTCTCGGAATACAAGGGAAACTGGTTTGCTACGACGGTGAGCTACATCACCGACCTGTTGCAGGGCACACCCTCCATCATCATCGGTATCATCGTCTACATCTGGGTGGTCGTGCCGATGAAGGGCTATTCGGGCTTTGCCGGCAGTGTGGCGCTGTTCATCATGATGCTGCCGCTCATCATCCGTTCCACCGAGGAGACCATGAACATCCTGCCCGAGACCCTGAAAGAGGCAGGTCTTGCCTTGGGCGGAAGCTACTGGCGCGTGATGCTGCAGGTGATGCTCCCCTCGGCGTTCGGCAGTATCTTCACCGGAATCCTGCTCGCCATCTCGCGCGTCATCGGCGAGACTGCCCCGCTGATGTTCACCGCCCTGGGTGGAGCAGCCATCAGCTGGAACATCAGCCGACCCATGTCAGCCGTTCCCCTCATGATTTGGGAGTTCTTCAACGACCCCAACCTGCAGAGCCTCATCTGGGGAGCTTCCCTCTTCCTCCTCACCTTCGTATTATGCCTCAACTTGTTAGCTAAAAGAATTCAAAAGAAATGGAAAGTATAAAAGACCCTATCCTTCAGATAAAAGACGTATCCATCGCTTACGGCTCGAACAAACTTGCCGTGAAGCACGTGACAGCCGACGTGGCAAAGAACACCATCACGGCCATCATGGGACCTTCGGGGTGTGGCAAGAGCACCCTGCTCCGTGCCGTGAACCGCATGCACGAGCTGTACAAGGCCATCCATGTGACCGGTGAAATCCTGCTCAACGGCGAGAACATCCTGTTGATGCACCCCACGGAGGAACGTCGGCGGGTGGGCATGGTGTTCCAGCGTCCGAATCCTTTCCCCACGATGAACATCTACGACAATGTGCTGGCGGGCTACATCCTCAACGGCATCAAGTTGTCGAAGGGGGAGAAGGATGAGATTGTGGAGCGCAACTTGCGCAACGTCATGCTGTGGGACGAAGTGAAAGATTCGCTCACCAAGCGGGGAACCTTCCTCTCGGGCGGACAGCAGCAGCGCCTGTGCATTGCCCGTTCGCTGGCACTCCAACCGGACATCCTGCTGATGGACGAACCGACGTCGGCGCTCGACCCCATTGCCACCAAGTACATCGAGGACCTGCTCGTGCAGCTGAAGAACGAGGTGACCATCATGATTGTGACCCACAACATGTCGCAGGCCAAACGCATCTCTGACTATTCCATGTTCATGTATCTGGGCGAACTCATCGAGTACGATGACTCCAGTGTGATGTTCTCCAACCCGAAGGACGAGCGTACCCGTTCCTACCTGACGGGAAAGATGGGATAACCGGTTTCAATTGACAATGGACAATTGACAATGGACAATTGACAATTGCCGTTCGGCGTTGGACGTTCGGCATTGGACGTTTGGCAATCCATTATTATACAGAAAGGACAGGATGGAATGGCTCATGCCAGACCGTCCTGTCCTTTTGAGTGATGTCCGATGACACCGGTGGGTGTCTGTCAGTCTTCTTCTTCCACTTCTTCCTCCTTTTCGAGCATCATGGGTTCATGACAGCAATAAGGCGGGTTCTGTTCGGTTCCGTCAGTCTCTACCACTCTGCCACACAAGGGGCATACATACGTTCTCACAATTTTCTTCATAAGATTTCTGTTTAATTGGTTGCCGCAAAGATAAAAAGAATTTCGTATTTACAATCATTTCAATTGATAATCGTTTCCAATTGTCAATTGTCAATTGTCAATTGTCAATTGAAATGTTCTTCGTACTTTTGCACGCACAAACCTAAAAACGCATAAACTTAATGATATCAGTAGAAGGACTTGCCGTAGAGTTCGGCGGAACGACCCTGTTCAGTGACATCAGTTTCCAGATTAACGAGAAAGACCGCATCGCCCTCATGGGGAAGAATGGTGCCGGAAAGAGTACCCTGCTGAAGATTCTGGCAGGCGTGCGTCAGCCTACGCGCGGACACGTCGGTGTGCCCAAGGACTGCACGGTGGCCTATCTTCCGCAACACCTCATGACCGAGGATGGGAGGACGGTGTTCGAAGAGGCTTCGCAGGCGTTTGCCCACCTGCACGAGATGGAGGCGGAAATCAACCGGCTGAATGAGGAGCTCACCACCCGCACCGACTATGAGAGCGACGACTACATGGCACTGATTGAGCGAGTGGCGTCGATGAGCGAGAAGTTCTATGCCATCGACCTCACGCACTTCGAGGAGGATGTGGAGAAGACGTTGCTCGGACTGGGTTTCGAACGCACCGACTTCGCACGCCCCACGAGTGACTTCAGCGGAGGATGGCGCATGCGCATCGAGCTGGCGAAGCTCCTGTTGCAGAACCCGGACGTGCTCTTGCTCGACGAGCCGACGAACCACCTCGACATCGAGTCCATCCAGTGGCTGGAGGACTTCCTGATCAACAGCGGGAAGGCGGTCATTGTCATCAGTCACGACCGTAAGTTCGTGGACAACATCACCACGCGCACCATCGAGGTGACCATGGGACGTATCTATGACTACAAGGTGAACTACTCCCACTACCTGGAGCTGCGCAAGGAACGCCGCGAACAGCAGATGAAGCAGTATGAGGAGCAGCAGAAGATGATTCAGGAGACGAAGGACTTCATCGAGCGTTTCAAGGGGACGTACAGCAAGACACTCCAGGTGCAGAGCCGCGTGAAGATGCTGGAGAAGCTGGAGCTGGTGGAGGTGGACGAGGAAGACACGTCCGCCTTGCGGCTCAAGTTCCCGCCCTCGCCACGCAGCGGCAGCTACCCGGTCATCATGGAAGGGGTGGGCAAGGCGTACGGCGACCACGTCGTCTTCCGGAATGCCACGCTGACGGTGGAACGGGGAGACAAGGTGGCGTTCGTGGGACGTAACGGCGAAGGCAAGTCCACGCTGGTCAAGTGCATCATGGGCGAACTGGAGCATGAAGGGACGCTGACGCTGGGACACAACGTGCAGATTGGCTACTTCGCGCAGAACCAGGCATCCTTGCTCGACGAGAACCTGACGGTGTTCCAGACCATCGACGACGTGGCGAAAGGGGAGATACGCAATAAGATACGCGACCTGCTCGGTGCGTTCATGTTCGGTGGCGAAGAGAGCACGAAGAAGGTGAAGGTCCTCTCCGGCGGCGAGCGCACCCGCCTTGCCATGATCAAGCTCCTGCTGGAACCGGTGAACCTGCTCATCCTGGACGAGCCGACGAACCATCTCGACATGAAGACCAAGGACATCCTCAAGCAGGCGTTGATGGACTTTGACGGGACGCTCATCGTCGTCTCGCACGACCGCGATTTCCTCGACGGACTGGTGACGAAGGTCTACGAGTTCGGGCATCAGCGTGTGCGCGAGCACCTCTGCGGCATCTATGAATTTCTCGAAACCAAGAAAATGGAAAACCTGCAAGAACTGGAAAAGAAAGCATGAAAACCTATCCTTACTTGTTTCTTGACCTTGACGGAACTATTTCCGACTCCGCGCCCGGCATTGTCCGTTCGGCGCAATACGCCCTGGAGGCGTTCGGCATCCCGGTCAGCAATCCGGACGATTTGCTCTGCTTCGTCGGTCCTCCGCTGGAAGACTCCTTCCAGGAGTTCTACCACTTCACGCCGCAACAGGCGGATGAGGCGGTGAAGAAGTACCGCGAACGCTATGAGGTGACGGGGGTGTATGAGAATGCCCTCTATCCCGGCATCACGGACTTTCTCGACGCGGCACGTCGGGCAGGGAAGACTCTGATGGTGGCGACTTCGAAGCCGCAACGCATGGCAGACCTTGTGCTGCGTCATTTCGGCATTGCCGACCGTTTCGCCTTTGTCGGCGGACGGGACGATGCCACGCGCCGCACCAAGGAAGAGGTCATCCGCTACGTCATGCAGTGCAACGGCCTGACCGACCCTTCGCAAATCGTCATGATTGGCGACCGCAAGCACGACATCCTCGGTGCCCGTGCCGTAGGTCTCGACTCCGTAGGTGTGCTCTACGGTTATGGCAGTCGCCAGGAGTTCGAGGCGGCAGGTGCGACTTACATCGTCAACGACTTGGACGAGCTGCAACGGCTGTTGCTGTGACGGGAAGCAAATCCGACACTTTAAACCCCAATCGGTCATTAGACATTGAGCTGTCTGATGTCCGATTGGGGTTTTATGCAGGTTGCGGTTTACTCATTCAACAGATACTCCTTGCGGAACATCTCGACGAAGAGCAGGAAGAGCGACACGATGAGCGGTCCGAAGATGATGCCCATGAAGCCGAAGATGGGCAAGCCCGCCACGACACCGAAGATGGTGATAAGGGGATGGATGTTTGCCATCTTCTTCTGCAGGATGAAGCGGATCAGGTTGTCGCTCTGTGCCACAATCAGTCCGCCGTAGGCAAGGAGAATCAAGGCATGCACCCAGTCGCCCATCAGCAGGAAATAGATGGAGATGGGGACCCAGATGATGGTCGTCCCGATGATGGGGATAATGGATGCGAAAGCCGTCAGCATGGCAGCCAGTACCGGATTGGGGGCGCCGCTGAGCAGGTAACCGCCCAACGAGATGACGCCCTGGATGATGGCGAGCAGAGGGATGCCGATGGCATTGGAACGGACGATGAGCTGCACCTTGTCGAGCACTTCGCGCTTGTTTTCCTCGCGGAAGGGGAGGACCGTGGAGATGTAGTGCTCCATCGCGCGTCCGCCGGAAAGCATGAAGAAGAGCAGCATGATGGCGACGCAGAGGTTGATGACGAAGTCACTCACGCCGCTCATGACCGACTGCCCGATGGAGGAAGCCTGTGCCACGACGAACGACAGGGTCTGCTCCGAGAACAAGTCGTAGCCCGTCCGCTCCTTGATGATGGCGATGACCTGCTTGGTCGGTTCGATGATGCTCTGTGTGTCGAAGTGTAGCCCCGACAGCTGGCGGATGACTGCCCAGCTGAAGAGTGACAGCGGGATGAGGATGAAGAGGGTCGTGCCCAGTGTCACCAGCCAGACGGCAAGCGAACCGTTCATCTTCTGTTGCAGCCAGTGGGTCGGATTGCGCAACAGCAGGTACAGCGTGAAGCCGCCCAGGATGCCGTTCATGAACGGTTGTGCCTGACGGAACAGGAGGATGCCCAGTCCGATGATGAGGATGATGAGTGAATATTTCCAGTAGGTCTCTTTCATACGTTGGAGGATTTTGGTTTAGATGGGGCAAAGGTACGATAAAATGTGTATTTTTGTCACACGCTAATGGCTCTATGTTATGAATGAAGAAATTATCCATCTCGACACGGTCGATCAATACAACAAGCTGTTCGGTCTGGAGACGCTCCATCCGCTGGTGAGCGTGGTGGACATGTCGCAGGCACAGTGCCATCCGTCCCACTTTACCATTAACTATGGGGTGTATGCCCTGCTGCTGAAAGAGACCAAGTGCGGGGACATCCGCTACGGACGGCAGGTCTATGACTACGAAGACGGGACCATCGTCAGCTTTGCTCCCGGACAGGTCATCGAGGTTTCGCTCACCGAAGGGGTCAACCCGACGGCACGCGGCATTGTGTTCCATCCCGACCTGATTAAGGGGACGTCCCTCGGTCAGGAAATCAAGTCCTACTCGTTCTTCTCTTACAATTCCACCGAGGCATTGCATCTCTCGGACGACGAGAAGTGCATCATCCTCGACTGTCTGGCAAAGATAAGGATGGAGCTGGAACGTCCGATAGACAGGCTGAGCAAGCGGCTGATTGCGCGGAACATCCAGTTGCTGCTGGACTATTGCATGCGTTTCTACAACCGTCAGTTTGTCACCCGCACCCAGTCGAACCAGGATGTGCTGACCCGCTTCGAGGCGCTCCTCGACGACTATTTCCGGACGGGGATGGTGCAGACGGAAGGGCTGCCCAGTGTGAAATATTTTGCCGAGCGCGTCTTCCTGTCGCCCAACTACTTCGGTGACCTGATCAAGAAGTCGACCGGAAAGACGCCGCAGGAATACATCCAGGCGAAAATCATCGACACGGCGAAAGACTTCCTGCTCGGCACGGACAAGACCGTCTCCCAGATTGCCGACGACCTCGGCTTCCAGTATTCCCAGCATTTCAACCGTCTTTTCAAGCGGAACGTAGGCATGTCGCCCAACGAGTATCGGAAGGCGCAGGCGATGAAGTAAGTTTGTCCGGTGCAAGGATACGGCTTCAGTCGGATATGAAGCCGGGAAGTACCCGGACTAAGCCGGGCTTATGCAGACCTAAGTATAATACTTTGGCAGCCTAAGTATAATACTTAGGTAGGCTAAGTATCATACTTAGGTCTGTCTATGTGCCGGTTTGTGCTCGTCTGTCCCTTACTTCTTCACTGCTTCCAGCCAGGCCAGGTTGAAGCGGTAGTAGAAGCGGCTGCTGACGAGGTGTATCATGCCGTCGGGCGTCTGGGTGGCGGCAAGGTAGCCGCGTGGCTCGGCATGGGTGGCGTCCGCCTCGAACCACTGGGTCCATGCTCCGGCATTCAGGAGCTGGCGGCGTCCGTCGGTCAACAGACGGCGGGTGTCCCACGTCTTGCCTTCGTCGTAGGAGACAGCGGCATACAGTCCGTGCCCGCGGAAACGGTGTCCGTCGGGGTCGGTGAACCACAGCTCGCTGTCACGGTCGGACGTGCGGAAGGGGTGCCCGGTGAACGAAACCAGCAGGAGCGGCCCCTCGTTGAGGCGCATCAGCACCAGCCGTTGTCCCCCGTCGATGGGCGGAAGTTCCGAGGCATGGTAGGTCCATGTCTTGCCCATGTCGTCTGAAAGGCTCATGGGCATGCGCAGGCGGCCTTCCTTGTCCTTGATGTTGTTGTTGCGTCCCAGTGCCATGAGGCGTCCGTCATTCAGCTGGACCACTCCGGCGTGGATGCCGGCGATGGTACTTCCCGTCGCCCCTTCGGCAAAGGTCGGCAGGGGCTTTCCATCCCACGGGTCGGTCCAGGTCTGTCCCTTATCCTTGCTGATGTGGACGGCTGCTCCGTCGCTGCCGCCCGAGCCGGCGTCACAGGCTTGCACGAGCCAGCCTTCGCGGGTCATCATCGTGCCGGCAATGACCTGGTGGCGCAACGTGTGTTCGGGAGCGATGATGCGCGGACGTGTCCAGGTGGCACCGTTGTCCGTGCTGGTGCGCAGGGTCATGGCGAGGTTCTTCCATCCGCCCAGCGCCTCCACGCCGTTGATGTGGTAGAGGGTGCCGTTCCCGTCATGGAACAGGGCGGAGCCGGTCATGTTGCGGTCGGGCACCTTGAAAAACAGGCGGGCAGGTTCCCACTCCGTGCTGCCGCGGCGCAGGCGGGAGGAGAGGACTGTCAGCTCCCGTCCCTTCTCATCATTGGTGGAGAACCAGATGGCGAGCAGGTCGCCGTTCGGACACCAGGTGATGGCAGGCTGGTGGTTGTGGCTGTAGAACGGGGTGCCCGAACCGGGTGCAGGCTCTTTCACGTAGACGATGTAGGGGTCGAACACCGGGGTGTCCACCCGTTGGGCTTCCCAGTCGCACGGTTCGTGGCTCACGGTGTAGGCATACGTGTCCGGGATGACGGGCAGCGGTTCCGTCGTCGGATAGTCAGCCTGTACCACGCGGAAGCCCACGTGCACGAACTTGTCCTCCGGTATCATGGCAGAGCGGTTGCCCGAACGCAGGTACTGGGTCGGCGTGTTGTGGCTGCCGCCCCGCGTCACCCGGTAGAGACCGTCGGCATAGCCCACGGGGTCAGTCTGGGCAGAAGGCATGTAGGGACCGTACCAGTCGGCACACCACTCCTCGACGTTGCCGCTCATGTCATACAGTCCCCAGGGGTTGGCAGGTGTCTGACCCACTTGCAGTGACACCTGTTTCAGGGTGGTCGCCACTTCCTGGTTCTTCATGTAGGGCTTCAGCAGCTTGTCGCCCATGTAGAAGTTGTAGAGCGTCCCGGCGCGGCAGGCATATTCCCATTCGGCTTCGGTGGGCAGACGGTAAGTCTTTCCCTCCCGTTCCGAGAGCCAGCGGCAGAATGCCACGGCATCGTCATAGCTCACGAAGACCACCGCTTCGTCGTCCCCCGACGAGAAGCCGCGTTTGCCCCGCAATGCCTTGTGCTCCGGGCGGAACTGTTCATACTGGGCATTGGTCACTTCAGTAATGCCCATACGGAAGGGGCGTGAGATGGTCACGCGGTGCATCGGCGCCTCGTCGTAGTTCTCACCGATGCCCGAACCACCCATGTAGAAGCTTCCGGCGGGAATCTCCACCGTGGGGATGAGCGGCTCCTGCTGTTGCGCATGGAGTCCGGTTGACGCACAGACGACGAGTGCCAGTAAAGGATATTTGATTTGCATGATGATTGTGTTCGTTGGTCATCGTATCAGTCGAGTGGGTTCCAGGTATCCTGAATGGAGAATACCCGTTCCAGTGTGATTCCGGCAGCCTCCTTGTCGGTGAGCTGACGGCTCCACGGGGCACGTTCTCCGGTAGCGGCACCTGCCCCCGTATTGTGATATTCGGCATAGCGTGCCGTCTGTTCATTGGACGCCTTGCCCCAGTTGTGCCAGCCTTTAGCCACGATGTGCCCGCCCAGTTCGCAGTTCATGAAGAGGGTGTAGGCATACGGACGCCACGGACGTCCGAGGAAGACACGTTTCACCTCCGGCTCAGCCGTCAGCTTGCAATGATTGAACACGTAGCCGTAACGGATTTCCTTCGGGGTGGAGGCAGCCGTGACATAGGAGTCGCGCTTGCTGTGGAGGGTGCAGCGTTCGAACCAGGCGGTCGACGGACCGAAGATGAAGTCGGTAGTCCCGTCGATGTAGCAGTCGGCGAAGTAAAGCCGGGTGCCTGCCACTCCGGTGTAGATGGTGTCCTGATTGCCCAGGATGCGGCAGTTGACGAACTTCAGCCGGTCGCCCTCGGTGTGGAGTGCCACGGCCTGTCCCTTCTGTGCGGCATTGTTCTCGATGGTGATGTTCCTGAAGGTGATGTCACTGCCCTCCACCTTGACCGTGTAGGTACGGAAGGTGCCCATGTTCGTGTCGTGCCCGGCAAGGCGGATGTTGGCGTGGTCGTCATAGGTGATGATGGTCTCGTCGCGGTCCTCGCCGAGTATCTCGATGTTCGTGAGCCAGGACGGTATGATGACTTTCTCCTTGTAGACGCCCTTCTTAACGTAAATCACTTTGTGGTAGTCCATGAAGGCACGGCAGTCCTCGATGGCTTCCCACAGGTTACGGAACTTGCCCGAACCGTCGCGTGCCACGACCAGTGTGTCGGGGGTATCCGTGGCGGCATAACTTGTCACGCCCAGCAGCAGGCCGAGCAATAGCATTCCCAGTTGTTTCATTTTCAGTTGAGGTTTTGAGTTTGTCTTTCTGATTATCTTTTCTCTTTCAGTCTTTCACGTTCCAGGCTGGCGTTGATGAACGGACCTACTGCCTTGGGGTCGTTGGCGCGTACCTTCTCGTGGATGTAGTAGTCATAGTCTCCCGAGCGGTAGGGATTGCCTCCCAGTCCGGCAACGGCACAGGTCTGTGTGAGCGAGACCACTCCGTTCTCGTCGACTTCGATGAAGTGTTTCAGCACACCCTGGTAGCCCTTCTCGGCAACAGCAAGGTAGGTGGGGTCAATCAGTCCCAGACGGACTCCCTTATATAACGTATAGATGAACATGGTCGAGACGGACGACTCCAGATAGTTGCCTTCGTCGCCGCTGCGGTCGATGACCTGATACCACAAGCCGCTCTCCTTATCCTGCCAACGGGCGATCTGGGTCACTACGTTGTCGAGGATGTCCATCACCTCTTCGCGTCCCGGTTCATGCTTGGGGATGAACTCCAGCGCGTCGACCAGTGCCATGGCATACCAGCCCATGGCGCGTCCCCAGGTGTGAGGCGACTGTCCGGTCTTCTTGTCCGCCCAAGGTTGCTTGCGGGCTTCGTCCCAGGCATGGCGGTACAGTCCCGTAGCCGGGTCGTAGGTGTGTCGTGCGCAGACCACAAACTGACGGATGACGTCCTGATAGTCTTCGGGCCGGTTGTTGCGGAACGCATATTCGGCATAGAACGGCGAACCCATGTAGATGCCGTCCAGCCACATCTGGTTCGGGTAGACCAGCTTGTGCCAGAATCCCCCTTCCTTGGTGCGTGGCTGACAGGTGAGCTGTGCACGGAGCATGTCAAGCGCTTTCTTATACTTGATGTCTTTCGTCTGTTCGTAAATACGGAAAAAGATTTTACCTGTGTTGATGCGGTCCAGACTCAGTTCGGAGGGACGGTAGGTCTCGATGCTTCCGTCGTCGTGTACCATCGTGTCGCAGTATTGCAGGGTATAGTCGTAATACCGCTTGTCGCCGTAAGCGTCATACAGGTTGAGAAAAGCCCCCAGCTCCACACCGTGGCAGTAATCCCATTTGAGGCGGGGTTGGAAGTCCAGTTGCCAGGCTTCCGGGCAACGTATCATCTCCGATTCCGCCATACGCACCGACCACGGAGCTTCCGTGTCGACTTTGGGCGATTGGGCAGAAGATGTTAAAGAAAAGAACAGGGCGCAGCCGAGCAGCGCAAATGATTTTAAGTGTTTCATAGTAACGAGTTATGTGATAATAGTTGCAAATTTAGGGATTGCGGCTCATTTCTATGAGAAATCGTATTTAATAAAACAAAAAAGTCGGCATTTTTGTAACCGTTATTCATCAAGAACATGTACCTTTGGGCGCAAATCTCGAAAAACAATTTAAAACAATAAAACCTAAATTAGTATTATGAGTACATTACGAAATGACAAGATGACCAATTACCGTTGGATCATCTGTGCCATGCTTTTCTTCGCTACGACTGTCAATTACATGGACCGGCAGGTCTTGTCTCTAACGTGGAAGGACTTCATTGCTCCTGAGTTTCACTGGACGGATAGTAACTACGGTGATATCACCGCTATCTTCTCCATCGTATATGCCATTGCCAACTTGTTCGCCGGCCGTTTCATCGACTGGATGGGAACAAAAAAAGGATATTTGTGGGCGATCGGTGTCTGGTCGCTGGGTGCCTGTGCACACGCCCTCTGCGGATGGGCCACGGAACATACCGTAGGCATCCATACCACAACTGAGATGCTTTCCGCTGGCGGCGCTGTCGCTTCGACGATTGCAATTGTCAGTGTTTATTACTTCATTGCCGCACGTATCATCCTGGGTGTGGGTGAAGCCGGAAACTTCCCCGCCGCCATCAAGGTGACTGCCGAATATTTCCCGAAAAAAGACCGTGCCTTCTCTACCTCCATCTTCAATGCAGGTGCCACAGTGGGTGCCCTTGCCGCTCCGGTGAGCATCCCGCCTTTGGCACGTTACTTCCAGGAAATCGGTGTCGGTAACGGTTGGGAGATGGCTTTCATCGTTATCGGTGCGTTGGGCTTCATCTGGATGGGTTTCTGGATGTTCCTCTACAAGAAGCCGCATGAGAACCGCTTCGTCAACAAGGCCGAGCTGGCTTACATCGAGCAGGACCGCGAGAACGAAGAGGCAGCTGCCAAGAGTGCAGCCGAGAACCGCAAGGAAGAGAAGAAGCTCTCTTTCTGGCAGTGCCTGAAGTTCCGTCAGACCTGGGCGTTTGCCGTAGGTAAGTTCATGACCGACGGTGTGTGGTGGTTCTTCCTCTTCTGGACACCGGCTTACATCTCCGACGTATACGGATTCTCATCCGACAGCCCCACGGCACAGTTGCTCATCTTCGTGCTTTATGCCATCACGATGCTCTCCATCTATGGCGGTAAGCTGCCGACCATCATCATCAACCGTACCGGCAAGAATCCATACGCAGCCCGTATGCAGGCGATGTTCATTTTTGCCCTCTTCCCCTTGCTCGCCCTGTTGGCACAACCGTTGGGAAGCTATTCCTACTGGTTCCCGATCATCATTATCGGTATTGCCGGTGCTGCCCACCAGTCCTGGTCGGCTAACATCTTCTCGGTAGTCGGCGACATGTTCCCCAACACTGCCGTGGCTACCATTACCGGTATCGGTGGTATGGCAGGTGGTCTGGGCTCGTTCCTCATCAACAAGTGTTCAGGTACCCTGTTCGACTATTCGGATGCCACCCAGATGGTCTTCATGGGCTTCCAGGGCAAGGAGGCAGGTTACTTCATCATCTTCTGCGTCTGCGCCGTGGCTTACCTCATCGGATGGTGCATCATGAAGGCACTCGTTCCGAAGTACAGACCGGTTGTTGTGGAATAAGATTCCCTGCAAGCTGAATTGACAGACATTCATTGAATAATACGAAAGCACCCGATGGAGACGCTCAGCCTTCCATCGGGTGCTTTCTTGTTGTACGGATGTCTACTTCAGCAGATTATTTCTCTTTTGCCTGTTGCTTTTTCGCTTTGGCAAGTGCCTTGTCATACTTGGCCCATGCCTTTTCGTTGCCCTGTTTCAGGCGTGCCGTTGCTTCCTGGGCGATGCGCAAGGCTTCGGCTTCAGCTTCAGGAGTGGCATACGCGTGACGATAACCTTTCACATCGTTCCAGTGACCACGTGTGAAGTCGGGGAAGGCGACAGAGGCACAGTTGTTGTCCATCGAGATGCTGCCCAGTTCTGCCAGTGCACACCATTCGGCAAGGTCATACACATCCATGTCTAGGGGAAGTCCATTCTGGAGACAGTACACGAGCCGGGCATCCATGATGAAGTCCATGCCACCGTGACCACCGACTTCCTTCGCCATTTCACCGTATTTCTTCAAGATGGGATGCTGGTATTTGGTTTCGAGAGCCTGACGGTCTTTGACCGACAGGAAGGAGTGGCTGTTCAGGTTGTCTACCTGCGGCTGTACACCGGCATCCTTCATCTGCGAAGCATCGAGGGCATAGCCTTCAATGGGATATTTGTTGGCGAATCCCCGTGTACCGGTCAGCTGGTAGAGCCGGTTGTAGGGTTGCGGAGTCATCACGTTGTGCTGGATTTCGATGACCTTTCCGTTTTCCGTGCGGATCATGGTGGTCGTGTGGTCTCCGTTGCGGAAGTTCTCACATTTCTCACCCGAATACTTCTCTACGAGTTCCTTACCGTGGACCGACTTCGTGTCCATTGCCACAAGTGTCTTCATGCGGTCTCCGCGGTGGATGTTCAGCACTTGAGCGACGGGTCCCAGGCCGTGCGTGGGGTAGGCATCTCCACGGTGATTCATGTTGTAACGCAGACGCCAGCCGAGTTTGTCATTGGCGTCCGTCTTCCAATAGTAGGGCCAGAAATCATCCAGGTTATGGATGTAAGCTCCCTGCACGCGGAGCACCTCGCCGAAGACACCGTGTTGTGCCATGTTGAGAGAGTTCATTTCAAACCAGTCATAGCAGCAGTTTTCGAGAATCATGCAGTGTTTGCGCGTCTTTTCGCTCAGGTTTACCAGTGCCCAGCATTCCTTGAGGTTCATCGCGGAAGGCACTTCAATCGCTACGTTCTTGCCATTCTCCAGCGCACATTTGGCGATGGGGAAGTGGTGAAGCCAGTCGGCTGCGATGTAGACGAGGTCGATGTCGGGGCGTTTGCACAGTTCCTCGTAGCCTTTTTCACCCGAATAGATGGCAGCGGGAGCGAAATTGGCTTTCCGGAGATAGGACTGACAAGCTTCCGCCCGTGAACGTTCGTAGTCGCAAAGTGCCACGATTTGTGTACCGGGAATATGGGTGAAACGTTCGACGGCACCCGGACCTCTCATGCCGAGTCCGACAAAGCCGACTCTGACTACACCCATCTTGGGGACAGTCAGACCCAGTACGGATTCCTGACCCGCAGGACGTTCAGGTGATTCTACGACGATGGTTCCTTTTTCCCAGTGATAAGGGGTTCCGAATTCCGACACACCCCCGTCGTCCTGCGCGGCGAGGGTCAGGGTGCTGGCACCCATCACAACTCCTAAGAGTACTGATTTCCAATTTTTCATAACAAGGTAGTTTTATAGCATAAAGTAAAAAGTTCTTTTACCGGTACGAAGATGAATTGCCATTCATACGGTCCGGACAAACTCCCATCAAGCTGCGCAGGGCATTGGTGTCCCATGATGTCCGGCATATTGTCCACGAATGTAGGATGATTTTAGGAATAATTCCAACAAACCAGCCTTGTATTTGCTATCTTTTTTCAATCTGATGCGTTTCAATAGAGAATCTTAGTCATTCTTGATGTGGGGTTCTTGTTCGTTTGAAGCGTAAGTTCGGTAGGAAAAATGTGGTTTTGTGGCAAAAGTTCGGTAGGAAAAGTGTTGTTTTAGGGCAAAAGTTCGGTCGAAAAAATGTGGTTTTGTACAAATATGTAATTTAAATTCCGGACGAGCTGACAAGCATTTCATAAATTCTATCTAGAAATACTGATAAATAATGGTTTTACTGTTTTGTGCGGATGATAAGCCGCAAATTTTGCGGCTAGTTGTCTGCAAAACCGTATATTTGCAAAAAGCAGTGATACCTATGTATATACATGAACATAAAGAATGGCCTTCCTTCTCGTGGAACAAGGAACTTGTAGGTGAGAAACTGAACAAGGTAAACAAGGCTGTCGGTTATCTGATGGGACGCCTCAGTGTAATAGGCTTTAACGACAAGATGTCTGCCGTAGTTGAGTCCATCTCTCATGACATCATTGCATCATCTGAAATTGAAGGAGTGGAATTGAACAGTGAGCAGGTACGTTCATCTGTAGCCCGCAAACTCGGAGTGCAACTACCGAATCCGACCGAATCCTCACGATATATAGACGGAGTCGTTGAAATGGCACTTGACGCAACCGTCAATTTCAACAGTCCGCTTACCCATGAAAGGCTTTTCGGCTGGCACAACTGCCTGTTTCCTACCGGATGGAGTGGTCCAACAAAAATAGATGTAGCCCGATACCGTAGTGGAGAGATGAAAGTTGTTTCTGGAATGTTCGGTCGGGAAAAAGTACATTATGTAGCGCCTGCTCCTGAAAAAATAGGCGAAGAAATGAATCGGTTTCTGGACTGGTTTAATTCAAATGTACATAATGGTTATGTAAAATCAGCGATAGCCCACTTGTGGTTTGTCTGCATTCATCCTTTCGATGATGGAAACGGACGAATCGGACGAGCTATTGCTGATATGGCACTTTCACAGGCTGAAAACTCAAAGATGCGTTTCTTCAGTATTTCCCATCAGATAAACAAGGATAAAAAACAGTATTACAATATATTGGAAAAAACGCAAAAGGGAGATTGCGAGATTACGGAATGGATTATCTGGTATCTTGACTGTTTGCTCCGTTCCATTGAGCAATCCGACGAAACATTGTCGAAGGTTCTTAATAAGGCTATATTCTGGCAAACCCATGCCGAAACAGTTCTGTCTGAACGACAGCGTGAGGTCTTGAATCTATATTTGGACGGTTATCCCGGTAAACTGACGGTTAAGAATTGGGCAAAACGTGTAAAGGTATCACCAGATACAGCAGCACGCGATATAAAAGATCTGGTAGAGAAAGGTATTCTGATACCCCAGCAGGGGCGGGTTCGTGACGTATTCTACGGTATCCGTTGCAGTGAGTCTGTTCTTGTCGTTCCCATGCCTGAAGATTTATAATCATTCATCATACAAGCTTCCCTTCCATTTGTCAATTTGTCAAAGTGTCAAACGAATCGCTTGAGAGTGCCCTTCCTTGCACCAAAATAAGGCTTGATGGATTTTTTTTGAATTTTCAGGCGATTTGCAAAATACAGATTGATGCTGATTGACTTTCTTGGATGTGATTCTGATTGAAATGTGACTTGTAAAATGAAATATTGCTTGTTTGAGATGGATAATATTGGCTGAATGATAGTTCCCACAAGACGTATCCGTCGTACAAACTGGAGGTGAAAGTTTGCAAACAAATGTATTACAAGTATAAAATTGGACTTTGGAGAGGCAAACACAAGTGTTCGGCTGACGAAACAATATTGTTTGGGTCGTCAAACAATATTGTTTCACGTGTCAAACACTTGTGTTTGGTTTCTCAAACAATATTGTTTGATTGCATGAATATGCAAGTTTGGGGTTTCTTTGGAATATATATGCGTCCGGAGTTGCATGGATATTCTTAAAATAACCTACTTTGGTCGATTTTTAAAAAGGCGCGTTAGCTGAAAGAGGCACTTTGGGTGATTCTGTCAAGAGAAGAGGCGGGAATGCTGTCATTCTGATATTCTCAGGGTGGGGTGCAGGTATGGTCAATTCAACGGGAATGTCTATTTTTGCGGGAAACAAATACCGACCTTCTATGAAACAAGCAGATGATTCCCGTGCAGCCTTGTGCCTGCAATTCTTACGTGATATAGCCGTACACAACAACCGCGAGTGGTTTCACGAACACCGCGAGGAGTACGATGCCGCCCGTGCAGCCTTCGAGAGTATGGTGGCTGAACTGATTGCCCGCATCACCGTGTTTGACCCGGCTGTGCAATACCTCGGTGTGGGGGATTGTACCTATCGTTTTTACCGTGACACCCGTTTCTCTCCGGACAAGTCTCCCTATAAACGTCATTTTGGCGCTTATATCAATGCCAAGGGGAAGAAGGCGTTCCAGGGTGGCTACTATTTCCACCTGGAGCCTGAAAACTGCATGCTTGCCGGCGGGTCATACTGTCTGCCGTCAGACGTGCTGCGTGCCGTGCGTCAGAGTATCTGTGAGCAGCCCGAGGAATTTCATGCCATCGTCGGGTCTGAGCCGTTCCACACGTTGTTTCCCGTCATCGGCGAGACGCATGTGAAAACAGTCCCCAAGGGTTTCCCGAAGGATTTCCCTTATCCGGAGTACATCCGTTGCAAGGACTATTCGTGTTTTCATCCTGTCCCCGAGTCCTTTTTTACTTCTGCGGACTGGCTGGAACGTTCCGCCGAGGTCTTTCAGGTGATGAAGCCCTTCCTGGATTTTGTGAATGCTGCGATTGATGAGGCGGTCTGATGACCGGATAAAAGAAATGACGCAGGACGTCATGGATTTCAGTTCCATGTCATCCTGCGTCAGGTATACAGGGACGGCCCGTCAGTCGGCGAGCCGATGGGAAAGTGTCAGACCTTCTTCGGCGTGTTTGCCAGGGTTGCCACGAGGAAGTCATAGAACTTCTTCACGGTCGGGATCAATACACGTTCGTCGGGTGAGTGGGGTGAACGGAGTGTCGGTCCGAATGAAATCATGTCCAGACCGGGAATGATGGCACCGATGATGCCACACTCCAATCCTGCATGCACGACCTTCACGGCAGGCTCTGCTCCGAACTGCTCTTCGTATGATTTTACCATCGCCTTGAGGATGGGAGACTCTACGTCAGGATTCCAACCGGAGTAGCTTCCGCTCATCTCGACTTTCATGCCTGCCATGGAGAAACAGCTTTCGAGCGAAGTGGCAAGGTATTCCTTCATGGATTCCGAAGAGCTGCGCACCAGGAGGCAGAATTGTGCCTGACCTCCGTCAATGGTAACGATGGAGAGGTTGGACGATGTCTCTACGGTGTCGGGGATGGTCGGAATCATGCGGCAAACACCGTTCTGGCAGGCATAGATGGCATCCACGAGGTTGTCCTGAATCTCTTCGGGCACAACTCCCTTCGGCAATTCTGTACGTTCGGCCTTGAAGGTGATGGGTGTCTCGATGGCATGATATTCTTCGTTGAAGAGTTCTTCATACTCTTTCACCAGCTCCAGCAATTCGTCGACGTTCTCAGCAGGCAGCGTCAGCACGGCATCTGCTTCGCGGGGAATGGCATTGCGCATGTTGCCGCCCTTCCAGCTTGCCAGGCGTGCTTCATATTCAGCGATGGCTTCACGGACGAAACGTACCAGCAACTTGTTGGCATTGGCACGGCCCTGATTGATTTCCAGACCGGAGTGTCCGCCACGCAGCCCTTTGAGGGTCAGTTTGATGGCCACGTCTTCCGGGTCTACCTCAGCTTCCTTGTATTGCAAGGTGGCTGTCACATCCACTCCACCGGCACAACCGATGTAGAGTTCGCCCTCGTCTTCCGAATCCAGGTTCAGGAGAATCTCTCCCTTCAGGCTTCCGGGTTTCAGACCGAATGCACCGAACATGCCGGTTTCCTCATCAGCCGTGATGAGAGCTTCCAACGGACCGTGCTTCAGCGTCTTGTCTTCCATTACGGCCATGATGGCTGCAACACCCATACCGTTGTCCGAACCCAGTGTCGTGCCACGGGCTTTCACCCATTCGCCGTCGATGTAGGTCTCGATCGGGTCTTTCTCAAAATCGTGCACGGTGTCGTTGTTCTTCTGGGGAACCATGTCCATGTGTGCCTGGAGAATCACGCCTTTGCAGTCTTCCATACCGGGAGTGGCAGGCTTGCGCATGATGATGTTGCCGGCTTCATCCTTGACAGCCTCGACACCTGCGCTCTTTGCAAAGTCGAGTAAGAACTGCTGAACCGGTGCCAGAAAACCCGAAGGACGGGGAACACGGGTCAGTCCGTAGAAATGTTTCCACACATTCTGTGGAGCTAATGACAAAATTGTACTCATGTGTTTTAAGGTTTAAATGTATGGCTTGACGAATTGGAGAACTGTCAAAATGATAGCAGACGGTCCTCCTTTCCGCTCGAATTACTTCTTGTTGGTAAACGCAAGTATGGCTAATCCATAAACGCCTAACAAAATTATCAATAAAGTTTGGATTCCATGCACAATCAGTGCAAAAATTCCTGCATTTTCCCAACTTACGCCATAAAGGCTCATCATGGAGATGATGGCAAAGTGCCACGGACCGGCTCCATTGGGCGTAGGAACAAGCACGGCGATACTGCCTGCCACGAACATGGCAAGTCCTGCCACCCAACCCAGGTGGGCGGAAAAGTCGAAACAGTAGAATGCCAGGTAGAAGTGGAGGAAATAGCAGAGCCAGATGGCTACCGTATAGAAGATGAACAGTGGCAGGTTCTTCACCTTGCGCAGCGAGAGCACTCCCTCCCAGACGTTGTACATGATGCCCTTGATGCGTCCGAAGAAAGCCAGCTTGCGCACCAGGAAATAGAGGAGAAGGAGGAAGGCCAGCACCGATACGCCGACTATATATAATATAGGTGAAGAAAGGGCTTCGCTGATGGAGCTGAAGTTGCTGCCCGTCTTGGCAAAGAAGGCATCGAAGATGTGTATGTTGAGCAGCAGGGTAGCCCCGATGATGAGCAGGACGCAGAGCGAGTCGATGAGCCGTTCGGTGACCACTGTCCCCAGGGCTTTGGAGAACGAGACCCCGTCATACTTCGAGAGGATGCCGCAACGCGAAATCTCTCCCAGTCGGGGGATAATCATGTTGCTGGCATAGGACACGAAGATGGCGTTGACACAGTTGTTCATCCGGGCATGTTCCCCCATCGGTTCCAACGTCTGCCTCCACCGCCATCCGCGCAACACATGGCTCAGGATACCGAAAAGGAGCGAGACTGTCATCCAGAACCAGTCGAGGTTCCACAGGTAATCGCCCACACGGGAAAGGTCAAAGTCGCGGTAAGTACGGTAGAGGATGGCGCCTCCCAGCACGAAGGGGAATACAATCTTCAGGCAGGTATTTAGTATCTTTTTCAACAGTTGTTATCTTAATTTTATGTGAATCTATGTACCTTTGCGTGTTGCAAATCGATGCAAAGATATAAGGATAGAGACAAACCACATACAAAACTACCATAAAATAAGGCTATGAGATTGGTGAAACCTAAAAAATTCCTGGGACAGCATTTTCTGAAAGACTTAACCATCGCACAAGATATTGCCGACACGGTCGATGCTTGTCCCGACATTCCCATTCTCGAGGTAGGACCCGGCATGGGCGTGCTGACACAGTTCCTCCTGCCCAAGCAACGACCGGTCAAGGTGGTGGAGCTGGATTATGAGTCGGTGGCTTACCTGCATGAGAACTTTCCGGCGCTGGAGGGCAACATCATCGAGTGCGACTTCCTGAAGATGGATTTGCGGGAACTGTTCGAGGGGCGTCCTTTCGTCCTGACAGGCAACTACCCCTACAACATCTCCAGTCAGATATTTTTCAAGATGCTCGACTACAAGGACCTCATCCCCTGCTGCACAGGCATGATACAGAAAGAGGTCGCAGAGCGCATCGCGGCAGGACCAGGCAGCAAGACCTATGGCATCCTGAGCGTGCTCATCCAGGCATGGTACCGGGTGGAATATCTTTTCACCGTACACGAGCATGTGTTCAATCCGCCTCCCAAGGTGAAGAGTGCCGTCATTCGCATGACGCGCAATGAAACCACCTCGCTGGGATGCGACGAGAGACTCTTCAAACAGATAGTGAAAACGACTTTCAACCAACGCCGCAAGACACTGCGCAACTCCATCAAGCCGATTCTGGGCAAGGACCATCCGCTCTGTGCTGACGAGCTGTTCAACAAGCGTCCCGAGCAGTTGTCCGTAGCCGACTTCATCGGGTTGACCAACCGGGTGGCGCAGGCTTTGGCTGAAACTCCGACGGAGAAAGAAGCATAACCATCATGGAAATAGAGAAAGACTTCATTCACGAAATCAGCGAACTCATCGAGCAGAAAGATGCGGTACAGCTGAAAGAGCGGCTGGCTGACCTTCACCCTGCCGACCTTGCCGAGCTGTGCAGTGAGCTGGATACCGACGAGGCACGTTTCATCTTCCATCAGCTGGACAACGAGAAGGCTGCCGACGTGCTCATCGAGATGGACGAGGACGCCCGTAAGAAATATCTGGACATCCTCCCGTCGGAAACCATTGCCAAGCGTTTCGTCGACTACATGGACTCTGATGATGCCGTCGACATCATCCGCGATATGGACGAAGACAAGCAGGAAGAGGTCCTCTCGCACATCGAGGACATCGAGCAGGCAGGGGACATCGTCGACCTGTTGAAATATGACGAGGACACTGCCGGCGGTCTCATGGGTACGGAGATGGTCACCGTCAACGAGAACTGGAGTATGCCCGAATGCCTGCGTGAGATGAGGCTGCAGGCCGAGGAGATGGACGAGATTTATTATGTCTATGTCATTGACGACGATGAACGCCTGCGCGGTGTGTTCCCACTGAAGAAGATGATTACCAGTCCTTCGGTGTCGAAGGTGAAGCACGTGATGAAGAAGGACCCTGTGTCGGTGCATGTCGACACGCCTGTCGAGGAGGTGGTGCAGATTATCGAGAAGTATGACCTCGTGGCTGTTCCCGTGGTCGACAGCATCGGACGTCTGGTGGGGCGCATCACTGTCGATGACGTCATGGATGAGGTGCGCGAACAGGCGGAACGTGACTACCAGTTGGCTTCCGGTCTCTCGCAGGATGTCGAGACACATGACAGCGTGTTCCGTCAGACCAGTGCCCGTCTTCCCTGGCTGCTCATCGGTATGATTGGAGGTATCTGCAACTCGTTGATACTTGGAAATTTCGACAGCGTGTTTGCTGCCCATCCCGAAATGGCACTTTATATCCCCCTCATCGGCGGTACGGGCGGAAACGTCGGTACACAGTCCTCGGCGCTCGTCGTGCAGGGATTGGCGAACAGTTCGCTCGATGCAGGACGGACGTTTGAGCAAATCGCGAAGGAGGCTGTCGTGGCACTGATCAATGCTACCATCATATCCATGCTGGTCTATATCTACAACTTCGTACGGTTCGGAGCCACCAGCACCGTGACCTATTCGGTCTCCATCAGCCTGTTCTGTGTGGTCATGTTCGCCTCCATCTTCGGCACACTTGTCCCCATGACCCTGGAGAAGCTGAAGATTGACCCCGCCATCGCCACCGGACCCTTCATTTCCATTACAAACGACATCATTGGCATGATGATTTACATGGGAGTGACTGAATTATTGGCCTAAACCGCAAAAAACCTAAGTTTTTGTTATGATATAAAAAGATTATTGCTTTAATTTGTCGTTATTATTCGACTGAAGTTTTGCCTGTGCCCGACAGAGTCGGTTGACAAGCAGCCATCGGACGCTCCAGTTGCCGTCCGTGCAGGTTTGTTGACTGACAGGTTTGAGCACCGGTCAAGCTTAACTAACCACAGTGGGAAGAAGGATCCCGATAACTAAAAACGTTTTTCAACAATGACGGACTCTCTTAATACCAATGCCGCTCTGCAACCAGAGGAATTGGAAGAACACACAAGACAAGCAGCTCCCGAAGAAACTCCCCAAACCGAGAATCTCGACACTGCGGATATGGAAAATGAAAAAGCAGCGACCTATGAACTGAAATCATCCAAAGCCGAAGTGATTGAACGTTTGAAAGAACTGGCTCAGGACATCGAGCATGCCGACAAGGCTGAACTGGACTTCCTGAAACAGAACTTCTACAAACTGCATAAGGCTGAGACTGATGCCGCCCGCAAAGCGTTCGTCGAAAACGGAGGAACGGAAGAGGACTTTGTCCCTGCACCCGACCCCGACGAGGAGACCTACAAGGAGGTGATGAAGGACATCAAGGAGAAACGGAATGCGCTGATGGCACAGCAGGAACAGCTGAAGGAAGAGAACCTTCAGAAGAAGCTTGCCATCATTGAAAAGCTGAAAGAGCTGATAGAGAGTCCTGAAGATGCAAACAAGAGTTATGCAACCTTCAAACAACTGCAACAGGAGTGGAACGACATCAAGCTGGTGCCTGCCAACAAGGTGAATGAACTCTGGCGTAGCTACCAGGTGCAGGTGGAGAAGTTCTATGACATCTTGAAACTGAACAATGAGTTCCGCGAATATGACTTCAAAAAGAATCTCGAAATAAAGACGCACCTCTGTGAGGCTGCCGAACGGCTGGCTGACGAACCGGACGTGGTGTCTGCCTTCCACCAGCTGCAAAAGCTCCATCAGGAGTTCCGCGACACGGGACCTGTGGCGAAAGAGCTGCGGGAGAGTGTCTGGGCACGTTTCAAGGCTGCGTCTACGGCTGTCAACCGTCGGCATCAGCAGCACTTCGAACAGCTGAAGGCCGAAGAACAACACAACCTGGACCAGAAGACGGTCATCTGTGAGATTGTGGAGGCAACGGAGTATGACAAGCTGAAGACTTTCCTCGACTGGGAAAACAAGACCCAGGAAATACTAGCCTTGCAAGCCAAGTGGAAGACCATCGGGTTTGCCCCGCAGAAGATGAACGTCAAAATCTTCGAACGCTTCCGCCGGGCCTGTGATGACTTCTTCAAGCGCAAGGGAGAGTACTTCAAGTTGCTCAAAGAGGAGTTACTCAACAACCTTGCCAAGAAAAAGGCACTCTGCGAACAGGCTGAGGCCTTGAAGGACAGCACTGACTGGAAGGAGACCGGTGACAAGCTGACGCGTCTGCAAAAAGAGTGGAAGACCATCGGTCCCGTACAGAAGAAATATTCGGATGCCGTATGGAAGCGCTTCATCTCTGCCTGTGACTATTTCTTTGAGCAGAAGAAGCGTGCCACCTCGTCCCAGCATTCTGCCGAACTGGATAACCTGGAGACGAAGCGGGGTATCCTGGCACGTCTGAAGGCGCTCGTGGAACAGCCCGATGATGAAAATACGGAAAAGACCGTCCGCGATGCCATCAAGGAATGGAACAATACGGGACATGTGCCTTTCCGTGACAAAGACAAGCTCTACAAGGAGTTCCACAAGCTGGTCGATGAACTGTTTGACCGACTCAACCTGACCGCAGCCCAACGCCGGATGACCAACTTCCGTTCCAACGTAAAGGAAATGGCAGGCAAGGAGGGCAACAGCATGCAGCGTGAGCGCGAACGACTGATTCGTCAGTATGAAGCCAAGAAGAGTGAAATACAGACGTATGAGAACAACCTGGGCTTCCTCACGGCAGCGTCCAAGAAGGGCAACAGCCTGGTCAACGAAATCAATCGCAAGGTCGACAAGCTGAAGGCGGACTTGCAGGTACTGGAAGAGCAAATCCGTACCCTGGAAGACTCCATGAACCAATAAGAACCAATTTGCAATAGTTGTGCACAGCTCCATCGTTAAGGTGGGGCTGTGTTGCTTTTTTGCTATTCCTCATGAGGGGATGCGCGGTGGTTTCGGTGAAAATCCATAACTTTGCACTTCCTAACCAATGAAGGAGGTGATGAGTTATGGACTTTGAATTGGTATCTGATTATCAGCCTACCGGTGACCAGCCGGAGGCTATCGCACAACTGACAGAAGGCGTACTGGAGGGAGCACCTGCACAGACCCTGCTGGGAGTGACCGGCTCGGGCAAGACGTTCACCATTGCCAACGTCATCAAGAATGTCAACAAGCCGACGCTTATCCTGAGTCACAACAAGACCCTCGCTGCACAGCTTTACGGCGAATTCAAGAATTTCTTCCCGCACAATGCGGTGGAATATTACGTTTCCTATTATGACTATTACCAGCCGGAGGCTTATCTGCCTTCGACGGATACGTATATCGAGAAGGACCTTGCCATCAACGACGAGATAGACAAGTTGCGTCTGGCTGCCACGTCGGCTCTGCTCTCCGGACGGAAGGATGTGGTGGTGGTCTCGTCGGTGTCATGCATCTACGGCATGGGTAACCCGGCAGACTTTTATGACAATGTCATCGATGTACGTCGTGGACAGAAAATCGACCGGAACGTCTTCCTGCGCCGGTTGGTCGACAGCCTCTACGTGCGCAACGACATGGACCTGAACCGCGGCAATTTCCGTGTGAAAGGAGATACGGTAGACATCTTCCTGGCATACAGTGACAACCTGTTGCGGGTCGTGTTCTGGGATGATGAGATTGATGCCATCGAGGAAGTAGACTCCGTGAGCGGGCACCGCATCATGGACTATGACGAGTTCCGCATCTATCCGGCAAACCTCTTCATGACAACCAAGGAGAGTACCTTGCGTGCCATCCATCAGATAGAGGACGATCTGACGAAACAGGTGGAATACTTCAAGGAGATTGGCAAACCCTTCGAGGCCAAACGCCTGTATGAACGTGTGACGTATGACATGGAGATGATTCGTGAGCTGGGTCACTGTTCGGGCATTGAGAACTACTCCCGTTATTTTGACGGACGCGCTGCCGGTACCCGTCCTTACTGTTTGCTGGATTTCTTTCCCGACGACTTCCTCATTGTCATCGATGAGAGCCACGTGAGTGTGCCGCAGATACGTGCCATGTACGGAGGAGACCGTGCCCGTAAGACCAATCTGGTGGATTATGGCTTCCGGCTTCCGGCTGCACTTGACAACCGTCCGCTGAAATTCGAAGAGTTTGAAGAGCTTGCCAAACAAGTCATCTATGTGAGTGCCACTCCGGCAGACTATGAACTGGAGAAGAGCGAGGGAGTCGTGGTGGAGCAGGTAATCCGTCCCACGGGCCTGCTTGACCCGGTCATTGAGGTACGTCCCAGTTTGAACCAGATCGATGACCTGATGGAGGAAATCCAGCAGCGCATCGAGAAAAACGAGCGTGTGCTGGTGACCACGCTGACCAAGCGCATGGCGGAGGAACTGACAGACTACCTGGCACGCAACGAGGTACGTTGCAACTATATCCATAGTGATGTCGACACACTGGAACGGGTGAAAATCATGGACGACTTGCGCCGAGGCATCTATGACGTACTCATCGGGGTGAACCTGCTGCGTGAAGGACTGGACCTGCCGGAAGTGTCGCTCGTTGCCATCCTCGATGCGGACAAGGAGGGTTTCCTGCGCAGTCACCGTTCGCTGACGCAGACGGCAGGACGTGCAGCCCGCAATGTCAACGGAAAGGTGATCATGTATGCCGATAAAATCACCGACAGCATGCAACAGACGATTGACGAGACGAATCGTCGGCGTGCCAAGCAGTTGGCATACAATGAGGAACACGGCATCACACCGCAGCAAATCAAGAAGGCACGTACCACGGCTGCCCTGTTGGGAGCAGGAGAGGAGACTCAAGCCGATACCCGGGAACCGAAAGCATACGTGGAACCGGACTATGCCAGCATGGCTGCCGACCCTGTGGTGGAGTACATGAGCCGTCCGCAGCTTGAGAAGAGCATCGAGCGTACCCGCAAACTGATGCAGGATGCCGCCAAGAAGCTGGAGTTCATCCAGGCAGCCCAATATCGTGACGAACTGCTCAAGCTCGAAGACTTGCTGAAGGAGAAAGCTGACTGAAAGGCGTGGAAACCCCGTCAGCTTCGAAAAAATAGCTTAAAAAAGAAGGGCTTCGTTGGCTTATTCACCGCTTCTCTATAAATTTGCACATTATTTTGAAGTATGATGAAGAAAAGTATAACTGCAATAGCCTTAGTTTCTGCCTGTCTGATGACATCGTGTGGAGATTATAACAAGGTACTCAAGAGCCAGGATTATTCATACCGCTATGAAGCTGCCAAGGAATATTTCTTTAGCGGGCAGTATACCAAAGCCTCTGTGGTGCTGAATGACATGATTGCCATCCTGAAAGGTAGCGGCAAGGCAGAAGAGTCACTCTACATGCTTGCCATGTGTTACTACGGGCAAGGCGACTGGCTGGAGGCTTCTTCAACGTTTAAAAAATACTACACGACGTATCCGCGTGGCGAGTTTGCCGAGCTGGCACGTTTCTACACTTGCAAGTCGCTCTATAATGATACCCCCGAGCCTCGTCTGGACCAGACCAGTACGTTTGAAGCCATCAATGAGATTCAGGTGTTCTGTGAGTATTATCCGAGCAGTGTCTACAAGGATGAGGCACAGCGGATGATGTTCGAGTTGCAGGACAAGCTGGTGGAGAAGGAATATCTCTCGGCGCGTCTGTACTATAACCTGGGCAACTACATGGGCAACAACTACCGTTCGTGTGTCATCACGGCGCAGAATGCCTTGCAGGACTTCCCGTATGCAAAACGTCGCGAGGACCTTTCTTACCTGGTGTTCCTGGCGAAGTACAAAATGGCGAGCGAGAGTGTCGTCGAGAAGCGGGAAGAGCGTTATCGCGACGTGGTTGACGAGTATTATGCCTTCAAGAACGAATTCCCTGAAAGCAAGTACCTGAAGGACGTCGACAAGATGTTCAACGAAGCGAACAAACATATCAAAGACTAGTCATTGTATATAATAAGGAATAGAAGAATTATGGATTACAGAAAAACGAATGCGCCCACCACTACGGTGACACGCGACTTGATGGAACTGTGTGAGGACACAGGCAACATTTACGAAACGGTGGTTATCATCGGTAAGCGTGCCAACCAGATTAGTGTTGAAATCAAGAACGACCTTTCGAAGAAGCTTCAGGAGTTTGCTTCTTACAACGACAGCATGGACGAGGTGTCTGAGAACAGGGAGCAGATCGAGATTTCGCGTTACTATGAGAAATTACCGAAGCCGACGCTGATTGCTACGCAAGAGTATATCGAGGGCAAGGTGTATTTCAGAAATCCTGCTAAGGAGAAAGAGAAACTGCAGTAAGTATGATTCAGCGTATACAAAGTGCTTATCTGTTGCTGGTCGTGGTACTGATGGGTGTGACCATGAGCATGCCGTTGGGGCTTTATGTCGGGCAGGACGGCAGTCTGTCGTCTTTCTATGCTTATGGTCTGGAGCTTGCCGGGGCAGGACATGACGGTTCATGCTGGGGTATCTTTGCCATTGCATTGCTCGCTGCCATCATTGCTTTCGCGACCATCTTTCTGTATAAGAACCGTAAGTTGCAGGTACGTCTGACAATCTTCAACATCTTGGTCACGTTGGGCTGGTATGCGACGTTTGCTGCCTTCCTGATGGCGTACAATGAGCAGTTGGCAGGTGCCACTTTCCATTGTGGTACCGGAGCTGTTCTTCCACTGGTTGCCATTATTCTTGACTTGCTCGCCATCCGTGGCATCCGCAAGGACGAGCGTCTGGTGCGGGCTGCCGACCGTCTGAGGTAATCGGATTATATTAGATAGTATTCGAATAGAGGCTGTGTCACGTTTTTTGTGGCACAGCCTTTTTGGGTTATCGTCCTCTGGACATTTGCGTTTAATCGGACAAATACAAGTCTTTGCCCGATCAAGCTCTTGTGCCTGGCAAATCAATCACTTGTTTTCAATCCGTCGGACAATTGTATTTGCTAGGTGAATGGTCGTCTACCGTGATTTTATATAGTATCGGACGTTTCCGCAAAGATAGTGATTGTCCGGGACCAGGGCATAAAAGAAGCAGGGAAAGAAACCGGGGGTGTCGGCTTCTTTCCCTGCTCAAGTCTCTTACACGTTCACAGAGTAAACCGTATCGGGCTTACCAGATGTTGACCCGCTTGTCCTTCGGGATGTAGAGCGGATCGTTCTCGGTAATGTGGAACGCATCATACCACGCGTCGATGTGCGGCAGCGCACCGTTCACACGCCATTCGCCCAGAGAGTGCGGGTCGCTCTTCGTCAGGTTGCGGATGGCCTCTTCGCGGATATTGTTCGCCCACAGACGGGCATAAGCCAGGAAGAAACGTTGGTCAGCCGTGAAGCCTTCCTTGTCTGCCAACGGAGCATCCTTCGTTGCATTCTTATAAGCCTGGAAGGCGACGTTCAGACCGCCGTGGTCGGCAATGTTCTCGCCCAATGTCAGCTGTCCGTTTGCCTTCAGGTCGGGGAGGACGTTGATGTTGTTGAAGAAGTCCACCATCACCTGTGCACGGGCATTGAACTTCTCGGCATCACCTTCTGCCCACCAGTCCATGAAGTTGCCGTCCTTGTTGAACTGACGTCCCTGGTCGTCGAACCCGTGAGTCATCTCGTGTCCGATGACTACGCCGATGGCGCCGTAGTTGTAGGCATCGTCGGCTGCCATGTCAAAGAACGGCGGTTGCAGGATGCCGGCAGGGAAACAGATTTCGTTGGTCGTCGGGTTGTAATAGGCATTGATGGTCTGCGGAGTCATCTGCCATTCATCGCGGTCCACCGGTTTGTTATACTTGTCGGCAATCATCTTGCGCCATCCGAACATGCTGGCACGTTGTGCGTTCACCCAGTAGCTGGACGACTTGTCGATGGTCAGGTCGGTGTAGTCCGTCCATTTGTCGGGATAACCAATCTTCACGTAGAAGGCATCGAGCTTCTCGAAAGCACGTGCCTTGGTGCTGTCGCTCATCCACTCCTGAGCCTGGATGCGCTCCTTGAGGGAGGTCTGCAGGTTCTTCACGAGAGCAAGCATGCGCTCTTTGGCTTCCACGGGGAAGTATTTCTTCACGTACATCTGCCCCAAGCCTTCACCCAGACAAGCCTCGACGGTGTTGACCGCACGTTTCCAGCGGGCTGACTGCTCTTGCTGTCCGGACATCGTGCGTCCGAAGAAGTTGAACTGTTCGGCACTGATTTCGTCGCTCAGGCAGTCGGCTGCACTGTTGATGAGCTTCCAGGTCATGTAGGCCTTCTGCTTGTCAAGGTCTACGTTGTTGAGGATGTCTGCCACCTCCTTCAGGAACTTCGGATGGTCGAGGCTCAGCTCTTTCAGTCCCTCGATGCCCAGCGACTTGAAGTGCACGTCCCAGTTGATGCCCGGCACCTCCTTCTTCAGCTCGTCGAGCGTCATCTTGTGGTAGCTGTTGGCAGGGTCGCGGAGCTCGACTGCGCTGAGCGATGCTTTTGCCAGGCGTGTCTCAATCTCCATGACAGCCTCCATCTTCCACTTCGCATTCGCTTCGTCCGTGCCGAAAAGCTTGAAGAGGTTGACGATGTACTGTTTGTATTTCTCCCGGATTTCTTTGGTCTTGTCGTCGTTGTCGAGGTAGTATTCCTTCTCGCCCAGTGTGATGCCTCCCTGGCATACGCCCACCAGGTTCATGCTGCTGTTCTTCATGTCAGCACCGATGTAGGTCCCGAAGTATCCCGGTGTACCCTTCATCATCAGCAGGTTCATTGCCGGAAGAATCTGGTCCTTCTCCTTGATGGCAAGGATGGCGCTCATGTCTGAACGGACGGGCTCGATGCCCTCGTTGTTCAGGCGGACGGAGTCCATCACGATGTTGTACAGGTCGCCGATTTTCTGCTCGATGCTTCCCGGCTGGTTCTCTGCTTCAGGAGCAGCGAGGGCGGTGATGATGTCGTGCAGCTGCTTGCGGTTGTTCTCGCGCAGTTCGTTGAACGTGCCGAACTGTGAATACTCTGCCGTGAGCGGATGGTTCTTGATCCAGCCACCGCAGGCATAGTGGTAGAAGTCTGTTCCCGGAGCGATGGTCGTGTCCATGTCGGCGGGATTGATGCCGGCAGTCAGCGGAGCCGGCTTCTTGTCGCAACCGGCCAGGCTCATCATGGCCAGCGTGACGATGGGTAAACAATGTTTTATCTTCATAGCGTAACTAATTGGTTTGTTCTTTCAGTTCGTCCAGTTCCATCGAGGCATTCTCCCATTCCTCGACAGCGGTATCCAGTTCCTTCTTCAGGGCTGTGTGCTGTTCGTAGAGGCTCATGTCCGACGCCCCTTCCGGAGTTGCCATCCGGGTTTCGAGTGCGGCGATGCCCGCTTCCAGCCTTTCGATGCGTGCTTCGCAGTCGGCAACCTGTTTCTCGACCTTGCGGATTTTCTTCGCCAGCTCCTTCTGTGCCTCATAGCTCAGCTTGGCTTCCGAGACTGGAGCCTCTTCCGTCTTGGTGGCAGTCGGTGAAGCCGACAGGGTGGGAGCTGCCAACTGCTGGAGAGAGTCAATCTTCTTCTTCTGCAGGAAGTCATAGATGCCTCCCAGGTGTTCGCGCACCTGTCCGCCTCCGAACTCATAGACCTTGGTGACCAGTCCGTCGAGGAACTCACGGTCGTGGCTGACGACAATCACCGTGCCGTCAAAGTCGCGGATGGCATCCTTGAGCACATCCTTCGAGCGCATGTCGAGGTGGTTCGTCGGTTCGTCTAGAATCAGGAAGTTCACTGGTTCCAGCAGCAGCTTGATCATGGCGAGGCGGCTGCGTTCACCGCCCGACAGCACCTTCACTTTCTTGTCCGACGCTTCGCCGCCGAACATGAAGGCTCCCAGGATGTCGCGTATCTTCAGACGGACGTCGCCTGTCGCCACGCGGTCTATCGTGTCGAACACGGTGAGGTTCTCATCGAGCAGCTGTGCCTGGTTCTGGGCAAAGTAGCCTATCTGTACGTTGTGTCCGATGGTCAGCTTCCCGTCAAAAGGAATCTCTCCCATGATGCACTTCACGAGCGTGGACTTTCCCTCGCCGTTCTTGCCGACGAACGCCACCTTCTCGCCCCGGTTGATGGTGAGGGTGACATGGTCGAACACCACGTGCTCGCCGTATGCCTTGCGCACATCCTCGCAGATGACGGGGTAGTTGCCACTGCGCATGGCAGGCGGGAATTTCAGTCTCAGGGCGGAGTTGTCCTCCTCATCCACTTCGATGGGGACAATCTTCTCCAGCTGCTTGATGCGGCTCTGCACCTGTACCGCCTTGGTGGCTTTGTAGCGGAAGCGTTCGATGAACTCTTCGGTGTCCTGTATCTGTTTCTGTTGGTTCTCGTAGGCACGGAGCTGCTGCTCGCGGCGTTCCTTGCGGAGCTTCACGAACTCGTCGTAAGGCACTTTGTAGTCGTAGATGCGTCCGCAGGTGATTTCGATGGTGCGTGTTGTCACGTTGTTGATGAATGCGCGGTCGTGGCTCACCAGGACGACGGCGTTGCACCGTGTTGCCAGGAAATTCTCCAGCCACTGGATGCTCTCGATGTCGAGGTGGTTTGTCGGCTCGTCGAGCAGGAGCACATCCGGACGGCGCAGCAACAGCTTTGCCAGCTCGATGCGCATCCGCCATCCGCCGCTGAACTCTGACGTCGGACGGTCAAAGTCGGCACGGCTGAAGCCCAGTCCCTGCAAGGTGCGTTCTATTTCTGCCTGATAGTTCGTTCCACCCATCATGAGGAAGCGTTCGTTCTCGCGGGTGAAACGTTCGATGAGTGCGTGGTAACTCTCTGACTCGTAGTCGGTGCGGTCTGCCAGTTCCTGGTTCATCCGTTCCAGGGCTGCCTGCATCTCGGCGATGTGTTCAAATGCCTTTTCCGCCTCTTCCATGACGGTACACTCGTCGCTCAGCACCATGACCTGCGGCAGATAGCCGATGGTTACTTCACGCGGCACGGCAACCACGCCCGATGTGGGTCGTTGCAGCCCTGCCAGAATCTTCAACATGGTGGATTTGCCGGCACCGTTCTTCCCGACCAGGGCGATGCGGTCTTTCTTGTTGATGACGAATGACACGTCGTCGAATAGCGGGGTGACGCCAAACTCCACCTTTAAATTTTCAACTGATATCACTTCTTGGCTGATTCTATAGTTATTAGCAGGGCAAAGATAGCAGTTTGTCATGAACGGACTGCCATCCGCTGCAAGAAATTTCAACAGCAGTACATATACCCCACGGGGAGAGATGAGAGTTCCCACGGCATGGGACTCGCATTCCCAACGGCATGGGACTCACATTCCCACGGCGTGGAACTCGCATTCCCACGGCGTGGAACTCACATTCCCACGGCGTGGAACTCACATTCCCACGGCGTGGAACTCATATTCCCACGGCGTGGGACTTGGATTGCTTCGGTGAGGAATCCGAGAAGAGAGGGATGTCCGTCTGTTTCTCTCTTCCGCTGAAGGAGGTTTCTTCTACGGCAAAGAGGGGTTTCGCCTGGCAGAGGATGGGTACGGAGGAGTGAGGAAATACAAAAACAGGAAGAAAACCAATCTGATTTTCCTCCTGCCTGATTCTTTTGCAACATAGTCCGCTGCGGCTTGGACGCATGCAGCAGCACTTGCCTTCCTTACTTTCCGAAGGTCGTGTCGATGACCTCGCGTGAGTTGAGCAGCAGTGCGCCCAGCGAGTCGGCATCAAAGGATGCGGCATAGCTGCGCGGCTGCATCTGGAACTCGATGCGCGCAATGCCTTTCTTCAGCTTTTTCAGCACCGACTTCTTGATGTTGTAGTAGGCAAAGCGTTGGTAGGACTGGTAGACGCGGTCCATCTGCACATCCATGTTCTGCAATACCGCCGTGCCGCCTGATACGCTTTCCAACTCATACTGCTTGCCGTTGGTGAGGGTGAGCACGCACTTGCTGCCGGCAGGGATGGTCACCGAGCTGCCTGAACCCACGACCACTGCCAGTGAATAGAGCACCGTGCCGTCGTAGTTGAAGCCGGCAAGTCCGACATTGACGTCGGTGTCGCCGACAACGCCCAGGTTGATACCTTCACAAATCAGCGTACGTACGCCGTTGCTGCTTGTCTGGTCATAGACTACGGATTGAGCCAGGGCGGGAATCGTGCCCAGCACAAAGGCTACCATGAGTATCCATTTCTTCATCATTGTCATTTCTGTTTTAAGGGTTACACTGTAACAAAGATAGGCAGGTAAAGAGACCGACGATGCTTCAGGTGGCAAATATTTCCTGTTTTTCAACTTTATTTCAGAATATAATTCTTTCTTTGCAGTGTGACGACGGGCGGACGAGCGTCTGTCCGTGAACGGGAAACATGAAATACCTTATTTATCTATGAAACTGCTCATCATTGAAGACGAAGCCTCCTTGCGCGAACTGATGCAGCGTTCGCTGGAGAAAGAACGATATGTCGTGGAGTGTGCTCCCGACTTCCGGACTGCCATGATGAAAATCGGCACGTACGACTATGACTGTGTCCTGCTGGACATCATGTTGCCGGACGGCAACGGGCTGGCTGTGCTGGAGGAGCTGAAGAAGATGCGGAAGAAGGAGAATGTCATCATCATCTCTGCCAAGGACTCCATCGAGGACAAGGTGACGGGACTTGACCTGGGCGCCGACGATTACCTGGCGAAGCCTTTCCACCTGGCGGAGCTGAGTGCACGCATCAAGAGTGTCATCCGCCGGAACCATCATGGGGGAGAGAACCGCATCATCTGCGGCAACATCACCGTGGCACCTGACACCTACCAGGTGTTCGTCGGTGAAAAGGAACTGGAACTGAACCGCAAGGAGTATGACATCCTGCTCTACTTCATGAACCGTCCCGAACGGCTGGTCAACAAGTCCACCCTTGCCGAGTCGGTCTGGGGAGACCACATCGACCAGGTGGACAACTATGACTTCATCTATGCACAAATCAAGAACCTGCGCAAGAAGCTGAAGGCGGCAGGAGCCACTGCCGAAATCAAGGCTGTCTACGGCTTCGGCTATAAATTCACCCGGGAAGCATGAAACTCATATCACACGTCACACTCCGTCTGTCTGTTGCCGTCACCCTGATACTGTCGGTGTGGGCGGTGCTCTTCTACGTGGCGATGATTGATGAAATCAACGACGAGGTGGACGACTCGCTGGAGGATTACTCGGAGACCATCATCATCCGTGCCTTGAGCGGCGAGCAGCTTCCGTCGAAAGACAATGGCTCGAACAACCAGTACTACCTCGTCCGGGTGGACGGGCACTATGCCATGACACACCCGAGCATCGAGTATGCCGACGAGATGGTCTACATCGAGGAGAAACGGGAGACCGAGCCGGCACGTATCCTGAGGACCATCTTCGAGAATGAGGCGGGGGAGTATTTTCAGCTGGTGGTGATGACGCCCACCATCGAGAAGCGTGACGTGATACACTCCATCCTGATTTGGACGAGCCTGCTCTATGCCACGTTGCTGGTCATCATCATCGTGCTCAACATCTATGTGTTCTACCGGAGCATGCAGCCGCTCTACCGCCTGCTCGACTGGTTCAGGCATTACCGCGTCGGGCAGAAGAACGAGCCGCTCCCCAACCGGAACACCATCACCGAGTTCCGTACCCTCTATGATGCTGCCAACCTCTATGCCGCCCGCAACGAACAGCTGTTCGAGCAGCAGAAGCGTTTCATCGGCAATGCCTCGCATGAGTTGCAGACGCCGCTTGCCATCTGCCGCAACCGCCTGGAGATGCTGATGGAGGATGAGGGCATCACGGAGAGACAGCTGGAGGAGCTGGCAAAGACACACCAGACCCTGGAGCACATCACGAAGCTCAACAAGTCGCTCCTGTTGCTGTCGAAAATCGAGAACGAGCAGTTTGCTGACGTCCGTCCCGTCTGCTTCAACCACATTGTGCGCCGCTACCTGGATGACTACTGCGAGGTCTATGAATACCGGGACATTGCCGTCAGCGTCCGTGAAGAGGCGAGGCTGACGTTTGTCCTCAACGAGACGCTCGCCGTGACCCTCGTGACCAACCTGCTGAAGAATGCCTTCGTCCACAACACCGACGGCGGCCGTCTGGTCATCACCCTGACGGCGGATACCTTCTGCATCAGCAACACGGGTGTCCGGCATCCGCTTGACCATACAAAAATCTTCGAACGTTTCTACAAGGGGAGCAAGCAGGAAGGCTCGACCGGACTGGGACTGTCCATTGTCGCCGGTATCTGCAAACTGTCGGGGCTGGAGGTGCACTATGAATACCGGGACGAGATGCATCACTTCAGCATCCGTCAGCAGAAGAAGCCCTAGAAAACAATCAACATCCATGCGGGCATAAAGAGAGAGAGGAATGTCATCACGACATCCCTCCCTCAACACAAACACAATCTAAAAAACTATAATCACCTATCAAAAACAGTTTTACTTGTTTTTCCTTCTGACAAAGATAGGATATTTCGATGAAATACAAACGATGTAAGGAAGAAAGTTTGTTTGGTGTGCTGAAAAGTGTGAATGTGGAAACTCACTGTCGTTCGTCTCCGAAAGAGCAGGCTGTCCCTTTTGGTGTTTCTCGGGAAATGATATACTTTTGCTGTGTCAAGTTTTTAAGGAGAATACACATGAACGGATACACTGCCGACTCGTTCAGTCAAATCTATACGAGTCTGTATAAACGGTCTTTCTATTTTACCAAGTCTTACGTGCACGACGATTTGGTGGCGGAAGACATCACCTCGGAGTCGTTGATCAAGTTGTGGGAGAGGCTGAAGGAGAGCCCGGTCGCCCAGGAGGCTGTCCTCCCCTTGTTGCTGACCATCCTGAAGCACAAGTCTCTCGACTATCTGAAGCACCGGGAGGTGGAGTTGCGTTCGTGCAGTGAGCTGGAAGCCTGGCGTATGCAGGAGCTGTCCATCCGTCTGTCCACCCTCGAAGCCTGCAACCCCGACGAGATTTTCTCCAAAGAGGTGACCCACATCATCCGCCAGACCTTGTCCTCCCTCCCCGAACAGACCCGTCACATCTTCATGCTCAGCCGCTTTGAGAACCGCAGCAACAAGGAGATTGCCGAAGCGGTAGGCCTGTCGGTCAAGAGTGTGGAGTATCACATCGGTAAAGCCCTGAAGGTGCTTCGCGTCAGCTTGAAAGACTATCTGCCGTTGTTCTACTTGTTGTTTTATTATTGAATGGGGGATTGCCTGCCTGCTTAAACACATCAGAGGCGTACTCCTCGCGAGCACGCCTCTGCCTTTTCATGAGCCTTATTTTACCGGAGTGGGTGGTGTGTCGTCCCAACGTCCGGATATACGCAATCTATATAAAACATGATGAGAAATGTCGTTTTTACTTGCGCATCCAAGCCTTGTTCAGGTCCCATGCGCTGTTGTCGGCGCTCACGGCACCACAGTAAGCAGCTGTGGTGAAGAAGGAGTCGGACAAGGTGGCTCCACCGTCGATGACTCCGACGAAGTCATTGGATGCAAACGAGGGAATGTTGGTGGCAGATACGCTGTTGTGGTTGCCCTCGGCAAGGAACATGTCCTGCGTGTAGATGCCTTCAGCCGATGAGAAGTTCTGTCCCAGCACGATGTATTGTAATTTCGAAGTGCCGTCTGCCAATGAACTTTCGGTACCTTCGGTCTCCACAGTCAGACAGTTCGGCTTGCCGGTCACGATGGCATTGTAGATTTCAGCCTGAGTACCCTCACGCAGACGGATGCCGCGGGTGCCTTCCGTGCTGTTGTTGCCAATCAGCGTCAGGTTGGCAAGGATGGGGTGGGCGATAGGAGTGGCAGCGTTGTCGTCTCCGTTGTTGTCCGCCTCGATCAGGCAGTCGCCGTTGTCCTTGGCAGCTGTTGTGCCACGTTGGTCGGCAACGAGGAACTGCGCCTTGCCGTTCCAGCCTTCCGTCCAGTCGAACGAGTCGTCCTCACAGTCGGTCACGATGAGGTATTTCACATTGACGGAGCCTCCGAAGAACTCCACACCGTCGTCCGCACCACGGTATACCTGAATGTGGTCGATGGTCGTGCCATTTCCCACGCCGTAGAGTGTCAGTCCGTTGGCTTCCGTCTCTTCAGAGAATGCATAGCCGGCACACTCCAGGCGGACGTAGCGCATCGTACCCGAATTGTCGTTGTCGTTTGCCGTGCTGCTTCCCGAACCGTAGGGATAGCCACCGATTTCAGATTTCGTGCCGGTACCCTTGTTGGTGTGTGCCTTACCGCAGATGTGTACACCACACCAGCCGTTGCCTCCCAGCGAAGCACCTTCGGCAGGATAGTTCTCCACGGTCATCACGATGGGGCTGTCGGCAGTGCCCTGTGCATCGATTTTGCCATCCATGGCGACCATGATATAGTCGGGAGTATCGTCGTCGTTCTGAGCCTTGATGGTCACGCCCGGTTCGATTTTGAGCAGACCGCCGGCCTCCACCAGGTATTCACCGGAGAGCTTGAAGGAGTAGCCTTCTTTGAGGATGACGGTCTGTCCGTTCTTGACACCGCCCGTCAGTGTAGCGCCGTTCTCCATCTCCACGGTGGTTGCGTCGCCTCCGCCGGGGTTCTGGCTGTCGTCATCGCTGTCGCTGCATGCAGTGGCGCAGAGACCCATACTCATCAAGGCTGCCATGGCCCATACGTTTACTTTCATTCCAAAAACATTCAGTTTCATAAGCATTGTAGTTGGTTAGTTTATAAGTTAGTAAGTTTTTAAGTTCGTTTCCATGCGGACTCCTACAAGGTGTAGCTGATGCCTATTTCGGCATGGGTGCCCGGTTTGTAGGACTCTACGGTGACTTTCTCGCCCGTGTCGGGGACATCCTGACGGAAGCGGGCGGTACTGCCCAGCAGGTCGTTGACTTTCCATTTCAGGGTGAAGTGGTTGTTCATGCGGAAGCTGCCTACGAAGTTGAGCGTGTGGAGTGCATCCTGTTCCACGTCTCCCAGTCCGAAGATGCCGACGGTGTGGATGCGCGGGCCCTGCATGTTGTAGACCAGTGCCAGGCTGAGCTGTTTCTCTTCACCCCAGCGCGGGGTGTAGCTGACGTCGGCATTGAGCAGGTAGGGCGACGCTCCCTGTAACGAACGCTGGTTCTCGGTGTAGATGCCGTCATTACCCGGCAGCTTTACGTTGGTGTACATGTAGGAGCCGTTGAGTCCCACCCGGAAGTCCTTGAACAGCTCTTTGCGGAACTCCAGTTCGATACCCGCAGCTATGCCGTTGTCTGCATTGCGGAAGGAGTGGACGGCATCGCCGCCTTCTGCCTGCTGGATGCGTTCGATGGGGTCCTGAAGGTATTTGAAATAGAGCGTGGCGGAGAACATGTCGTTGGAGTTCTTCGGGAAGAAGTCGTAACGGAGGTCCACGTTGTAGTTGTATCCGTTCTGTATTTCCTCGTTACCGCGCAGGGAGGTGCTCCCATAGCTGGGGCGGTAGAGGAAGGGTGCCATCTCGACGAAGGCAGGACGTGTCACGGTGCGCGAGGCGGAGAAGCGGAAGCTTTGTTCCGGGGTGAGGTCATACTTGACGTTGAGAGCCGGGAAGAAGTCGGTCTTGTTCAGCTCTGCGGTGCGCGGCGTTCCTCCGTCGGTGTAGTAGTCTACACTCTGACGCGAGTTCTCTACGCGCACACCGACGTTGACCATCCAGCTTGTCCACGGGTGCAACTCGATTTCGGCAAATCCGGCAAGGATGTCGTGTGTCGCCTGATAGGAGTTGCGTGCCTGCATGTTGCGGTCGACCACGATGGAGCCGTTCTGCACGTTGGCATAGTTCAGGTAGCCGTCGGTATCGTAGATGGTGGTGATGTCGGCATCGAGGTTGTCGAGGTTGTAGTAGAAGTTTGCACTGCGGAAGTCACGTTTCTTGTTCTTGTAGGCAGCTCCGAAGCGCACGAGGTCGTTGTCGTTCCAGCGGTAGCTGCTGCGTACGTCGCCCACCAGCTCGTCTTCTTCCAGTTCACCGAAGTAACGCATGGTCTCCTGTTGGTTGAGCAGGAAGAGGCGTGTCGGTTTGTTCGTTTCGGGGTCACGGCGGAACATCACCTGGCGGCGGTCCGGCTCGTCGCTGCGTGTCATGCCATAGGAGGCAGCCCAGTCGAGTGTCCATCGTCCGGCAAAGTCATGATGTCCGGCAAGCTGGTTGTTGAGCAGGCTGTAGGCGTGGAAGACGCTGTTGCTGCCCAGCAGGTCGTTGCCTTCAGAGTCGAAGCCGCTGCGGTTCCTGTATTCGTCTTCGGCATTCCGTGCATAGAGGAAGGTGTAAGACAGGTTGTCCGATTCCCGGAAGGAGTAGCCCAGGCTGAGCAGTCCTGCGAGATTGAGCCTGGAGGTGAAGCTGTCGTAGTCGAAGTTGTTCTTGATATCGCCCTGTTTGTTCATGGTCTTCACGTTGGCATCGTCGAGTATTTGCGACGAGTGGCTGATGCCGAGTGATGCCATGAGGCTGAGAGCATCTCCGCCGGCAAAGTCCCATTCCCTGGAGCCGGAGAGTGAACCGCCGAAGTCGGGCAGTGCTGTCTGACGGTCGATGGCGAAGGAGGTATCGAAGGGGTCCGTGCGCAGCACGTCCGTGTTGAATTCCGTTCGGCTCATGTCCCAGTAGCGGTCGTCGAGCTTGTCGGTAGTGAACATCGTTCCCCGCCGGTCACTCCGATAGAAGTCGCTGCCCAGGGTGTTGAAGGCTCCGCCGACGTTGAAGTCTGCCGTGAGGAAGTCACGTCCCACACTCTCCTTCGTACCTATATCTATATGTGCTCCCGAGTAGTCGGCGAACGAGCCGACTTCGTACACCTTGCTGACGGTGATGTTCTGCACCGTGGCAGTCGGGAAGATGTCGAGTGGAATAAGCTTGTTGTCCGGGTTGGGCGAGGCGATGGGAAGTCCGTTGAGGGTGGTGGTGCTGTAGCGGTCGCCCAGTCCGCGGACAATCAGCTGTCCGGCATCCGCCACCGATATTCCGGTGATTTTGGTCAGCCCCTCCTGCACGTTGCCAACACCCTTGAGGCTCATCTCCTTGGCTCCCATGTTCTCGATGGCGAAGGATGCCTGCTGACGTTCCATCATCAGTGCCTTCTCTCCTTCGAGGTTTTTCCGTGCCGTCACCATGACCTCTCCCAGCTCTTGCGTGTCGGGGTCGAGCTGTATGTCCAGCGAAAGGTCCTTGCCGTCGAGTCGTACGTCGGGCACCTGCAGGGTGCGGTATCCCACATACGTCACTTCCAGGGTATACGTTCCGGCAGGCAGTTGCCGGAGCTGATAGTGTCCGTCGATATCGGTCACTCCGCCCTGGGTCGAGCCTACCACTTTCACGAGTGCTCCGACGAGTGGTTCACCGGTTGTTTTGTCTGAAATTTGTCCTTTGATGTTCTCGGCATGGAGCGCAGTAGCTACGATGCCCATCCCTAAGATACATACACTTCTTGCAAATGTTCTGATTCGCATGTTGTCTCTGTTATACACTAAGATTTTCGCTGCAAAGATGAGGCTATCTTGTGACAGGGACGCTACACCCGTTCTACGTTCCGTTGGCGAAACGGCTACATTTGCGTGACAGGATGTCCTTCTTTTTCTGTTTTACAACAGCTCTTGAACAAAAAGAAAGCAGATTGCTTTGTCATGCGGCAAATACCGCCTAACTTCGGGACATAAACCTTAAAAAGCAGACTTATGGAATTACCTTTTGCTGAATCATGGAAAATCAAGATGGTGGAACCCATCCGTAAAAGCACCCGCGAAGAGCGCGAACAGTGGATTAAGGAAGCGCATTACAACGTGTTCCAGTTGAAAGCCGAACAGGTCTACATAGACCTCATCACCGACTCGGGGACGGGTGCCATGAGCGACCGTCAGTGGGCGGGAATGATGCTGGGCGACGAGAGCTATGCCGGCGCATCTTCTTTCTTCAAGCTGAAAGAGACCATCACCCGCCTGACGGGTTTTGAATATGTCATCCCGACCCACCAGGGACGTGCGGCGGAAAATGTGTTGTTCTCTTACCTGGTGCATGAGGGGGACATCGTCCCGGGCAACTCGCACTTCGACACGACAAAGGGACATATCGAGGGACGCAAGGCTACTGCGCTCGACTGTACCATCGACGAGGCAAAGGACACCCAGCTGGAACATCCGTTCAAGGGGAATGTCGACCCGCGCAAACTGGAGCAGGCACTGCGCGAACATGGCGACCGCATCCCGTTTATCATTGTGACCATCACCAACAACACAGCCGGCGGACAGCCCGTGTCGATGCAGAACCTGCGCGAGGTGCGTGAGTTGGCAGACAAGTATGGCAAGCCGGTCGTGTTCGATTCGGCGCGTTTTGCCGAGAACGCTTATTTTATCAAGACCCGTGAGGAAGGCTATGCCGGGAAGACCATCAAGGAAATCACCCGCGAGATGTTCTCTCTGGCTGACGGCATGACCATGAGTGCGAAGAAGGACGGAATCGTCAACATGGGCGGATTCATCGCTACCCATCGTCAGGACTGGTACGACGGTGCCAAAGGGTACTGCATCCAGTTTGAAGGCTACCTGACGTATGGCGGCATGAACGGACGGGATATGAACGCATTGGCCATCGGTCTGGATGAGAACACGGAGTTTGACAATCTGGAGACGCGCATCAAGCAGGTGCAATACCTTGCTGCCCGTCTCGACGAGTTCGGCATTCCCTACCAGCGTCCTGCCGGCGGACACGCCATCTTCGTCGATGCGACGAAAATCCTCACGCGCGTACCTAAAGAAGAATTCCCCGCTCAGACGTTGACGATTGAGCTTTACCTGGAGGCAGGCATCCGTGGTTGCGAGATCGGTTACATCCTTGCCGACCGTGACCCGGTGACCCGTGAGAACCGTTTCGGCGGTCTGGACCTGTTGCGCCTTGCCATTCCGCGCCGTGTCTATACGAACAACCACATGGATGTGATTGCCGTGGCACTGAAGAATGTCTATGACCGTCGCGAGGAAATCCAGCACGGCGTACGCATCACCTGGGAAGCTCCGCTGATGCGCCACTTCACCGTGCAACTGGAGCGCATCTGAGCCGTATCCGGATGTAAGATATAAGAGAGAAAAAGAACGCGGACTTGCCTCTGCCGACAGCAGGGACAGGTCCGCGTTATCTTGTTATCATCTGGTTCGCTCAACTCTCCCACGACACATACTCCAGCTTGCCTGCTTCGTCCGTGTTGCCGACAATCAGCTGGTCTGTATATTGCCATCCCGGTGTGTAGTCCCACACGGCGTAGGCATCATCTCCGGGATAAAGCCCGATGCGTTTCAGGGAGAGGAGGGACAGCAACCGTTCTTCGGGTGAGAGGGAGGGAGGCGCCGGAGCCAGCATCTTCTCGAGGATGGAAGAGGGGAGTTCCTTCAGGTGGCAGTCGATGTACTTGCGCACAATGCCCCCTTTCTCAAAATCACGTCGCAGGGCAGTCTCTACCGTCCGTCGGTGCTCTGCCAGATGCGTGATATAATCCTCATAGACTTCCGCCCATCCGGAAGCGTCCGGACGAAGCGTGTAGAAATTCAAGTCAACATACACTTCCTTTCCATCCAACTGGATGCGCGCCCCATAACTTTGTTGGCGGTTTTCTGAATCAATCATTCCTAAATGTGTTACCTGTGTTTTCATGCTTACGATAAATTAGTTGTTTATGTAACAAATATAGCGATTCCCTGAGAAGAAACGAAATTTGGGTTGAAGAATATTTGTGGAACGGCGGAAGAATCCGTCGGGGCGATGTCTCTGCGGTCCGGATTACATCAGGCAGAGCAGGAAAAGCGACATGTAGTCTTTGCCCGTCTTGCGCAGTAGGTCATTGCGCAGCTGCTGGATCATACTTGCCTTCTGCTTCTTGACCGCACTCTCCGACACGTGGAGTAAGGCGGCTATTTCAGCGTTTTTCAATCCCTGTTCAAAGCTCATGTCAAACAGCCGACGGTACTTCTCCGGAAGCGAACGGATGGCGTCGAACAACAGGTCGAGCACCTCCTGTTCCAGCAACGAGTGTTGCAGGTCCTCCTCTTCCCGGTTTGCGAGATAGTTCTCTTGCGCCATCTGTTTGCGGAGGATGGAGACGGCGTGGTTGTGGATGCAGGTGTAGAGATAGGACTTGAAGGCTGCGGCATTCTGAAAGGTGCTGCGCATCCGGTAAGTCTTGTAGATGGCGTCCTGCACACAATCTTCCGACATGAACGAGGCGTCCTCCCCCAAGCAGCGGGAGGCATACGACATCAGTCTCCCGTACAGGATATCATATAGTGAGTCTATCTTGCCTTGTTGGAAATCTATGAAAATCTCGTCCTCTGTCATCGGTCAGCACATTTCGTGTACAAAAATAGGGAAACAGCAACGAATTTTGAAGATTCTTTGAAAAAAATGCACTTTTCAGCTGTCCTTTTTTACACCCTTTGCGTTTTAGGAGTAAAAGCAAAGACCAGATGGACCATGAACAAACACAGCCGGCAGGCTTCGATGCTTCCGTTTGGAATGCGGAGAAGCTGGCGGAGCACCCGCACTGGGTGCATGGAGAGAAAAGACTATGTAATGAATTCATAAACCAAATGACTGACTATGAACAGTAGCAAACGAAAGCTTTTCAGCTTAATTCTGCTGGGTGTCTTGGGTATCCCGGTTTCGGCGCAAGACATCGACACGGTGTATAAGAATACACCCATTGAACAAGTGTTTTCTGACTTGAGGGAGAAAACAAACCACGAGTTTGTCTATCAGAAGCAGATTCTGCAAGGGGTGAAGCCTGTGACCTGTACCCTGAAGGACAAGCGGCTCGAAGAAGTGCTCAACGAAGTGCTGAAGGGCACGGGACTGACGTACGAGATTGTGGACAACACGGTGATTATCCGCAAGGCGGAGACCAACCGCAAGGCACAACAGACCCACCGTATCTACGGTACGGTTATCTCCAAGGACGACGGACTGCCCATCATCGGTGCTTCCGTACGCTTGCTGGGAGCGGACAACGAGGAGACGACCTTCGGTACGGCAACCGACATTGACGGACGGTTTGAAATCACGGGTTTCACGTTCGGAGCAAACTATAAGGTGCAAATCTCCTACATCGGCATGAAGACGCAGGTGCTGGCAGCCAATGCCGACATGCACGTGGTCCTGGAGAGCGATGCCCAGAAGTTGCAGGACGTCGTGGTGACCGGTATCTTCAAGAAGGCGAAGGAAAGCTATACGGGTGCCGTCTCGACTGTCACGTCCGAGGAACTGGACATGTTCAAAGGGCAGAACCTGCTCCAGACATTGAAAAACATTGACGCTTCTCTGAACTTTGCCGTGAACAACATAGCGGGTAGTAACCCGAATGCCCTCCCGCAAATCAACATCCGTGGTAATTCGTCGCTGCCGATGAGTGTGCAGGAGTTCAACGAAAGTGCCTCCAATGCCGTGAACACGCCGCTCATCATCATGGATGGCTTTGAAATCTCGCTGGAGAAGCTTATGGACTACAACGACGAGGAAATCGAGTCCATCAATATCCTGAAGGATGCTGCTGCCACTGCCATCTACGGTTCGCGCGGTTCGAACGGCGTCATCGTCGTCGTGACCAAACAACCCGAGCCGGGCAAGCTCCGTGTGAATGCCGAGGTCGGTCTGGACTTCGAAGTGCCCGACCTCACTTCCTACGACATGCTGAATGCACGGGAGAAACTGGAGCTGGAGAACTCCCTGGGGCTCTACACGTCGTCTATCCCTGACAATACGGTTACTTTCCAGAATATCTATAACCGCCGCTTGCGCAAGGTGCAGCAAGGCGTTGACACCGACTGGCTGAGCAAACCGGTCCGTACCGGAGTAGGTTCGCACTACAACGTTCGTCTGGAAGGTGGTAGCGAAGAGTTCCGTTGGAGTGCTACAGCCAACTACAAGGATGTGGAGGGTGCCATGAAGAACTCCTCGCGTCGCACGTTCAACGGGTCTGTCACCTTGATGTACACCGTGAAGAACTTCATCTTCAAGAACTATACTTCCTACGGCATGAGCCGGAGCACCGAGAGCAACTACGGTTCGTTCAGCGACTACGTGGCACAGCAACCCTACAACACCCCCTTCGATGAGAACGGCGACTACGTGGAGTTCTTCGAGGCATTCCGTGGTTCCAGCTGGGGGCGTGGAGATTTCAACCCGCTCTATGATGCTTCGTTGGGCTCGTTTGACAAGAGCGGTTACGAGGAGCTGACCAACAACTTTGCCGTCGAGTGGAACATCCTGCCGGAGCTGACCCTGCGCGGACAGTTCGGCATCACGAGCACCACGAACCACAGCGACGTGTTCCTCTCCCCGCGTGACTCCTACTTTACATCCGACACGAACACTTCACCGGAATACTCTACCGACGAGGGCTTCTTCCGCCGTGGTTCGTATGCCTACGGCACCGGGAAGGACTACAGCTACAGCGGTAACCTGACGCTTTCCTACTCGAAGACCTTTCTGGACAAGCACCAGCTCTATGTCGGTCTGGATTACTCCATGAACCAGCAGGACGGCTATTCCTATACATTCAATGTCGAGGGATTCTCCGATGAAAACATGAGCTTCCTGGGCAATGCCCGTCAGTATGCCCTGAACGAGCTCCCGACCGGCAGCAAGACCCTGCAACGCATGATGGGCTTCACGGGCAACGTCAACTATACCTACGACGGACGCTACTATGTGGACATGTCGTACCGTATCGATGGTAGCTCCACCTTCGGAACGGACAAGAAGTATGCTCCCTTCTGGAGTGCCGGTATCGGATGGAACCTGCACAACGAGAAGTTCCTTGCTGGTAACCCGACGCTGAACATCCTGCGTCTGAAGGCTTCCTACGGACAGACCGGTTCGCAACAGGGTTCCGGTTCGGGAGCGACCACCATCTTTGCCTACGAGACCGGTAACAAATATATGAACTGGACCGGTGCCACATTGAGCGAGTGGGGTAACCCGCGACTGACGTGGCAGACTACCGACGAGTTCAACGTCGGTCTGGAGTTCGGTCTGTGGCAGGGACGCATCAAGGGTGAATTTGACTTCTACACGAAGACCACCTCGAACCTCCTTTCACAGATGGACATCCCTCTCTCCATGGGCTTCCCTTCGTACATGGCGAATGTGGGTGAAGTGAAGAACCGCGGTTTCGAAGCGTCGCTGAGTGCCTACATCATCCGGGACCATGCGCGCGAGCTGAACTGGATGGTCAGCGGACAGCTGGTGTATGACAAGAACTGGGTGTCCAAGCTCTCGGAAGCCATCAAGGAGCAGAACGAGGCGATGCTGGCAGATGAGGACTATGAGGTGGCAAACCTGTTTTATGAGGGACGTCCGCAGAACGGTATCTATGCCGTGCGCTCCATGGGTGTCGACCCCAGTACGGGACGTGAAATCTTCCTCGACCGCGATGGAAACCTGACGACGACCTGGAAGGCGGGAGACAAGGTCTACCTGGGACCGGGCTACCAACCCTACCGCGGTAACTTCGGCACGATGCTGATGTGGAAAGGACTGACGCTGAACGTCTCGTTCAACTACTATTGGGGAGGCAAGGCATACAACAGCACCCTGGTAGACCGTGTGGAGGTGACCACCAATACGTTGGAGTCCTCCAATGTTGACAAGCGTGTATACACCGACCGCTGGATGCAGCCGGGCGACGTGACTTTCTTCAAAGGCTTCAGCAACGATGAGACGCAGGCCACTTCCCGTTTCGTGATGGACGACAATGTGCTGGAACTCTCGTCCGTCAGCCTGCAATATCGTTGGGACAGTGACTGGATACGTCGCTATGCCGGTGTGCAGAGCATCACCTTCGGCGTGAACATGTCCGACCTCTTCCACTGGGGCTCCATCAAGATGGAACGCGGAACGAGCTATCCCTATGCACGCAACATTCAGGGAAGCATCAAATTCTTATTCTAAACTCACTTAAAAACAGCAGAACACTATGAGAAAGATATACATACTAGTCCTCCTCCTGACAGCGTTCGGTGCTTCTTCGTGCAACGACTGGCTGGATGTACGTCCCGAGACCGAACAGAAGGAAGACGACCAATTCTCCACGTACAACGGTTTTTGCAGTGCCGTGACCGGTCTCTACATGCTCATGGGAAACCAGGACATCTATGGCGAACGGTTGAGTATGACCAACATCGAGTCGCTGGCGAATCTGTGGAACATGACGGACAACACGTACCGGTATGAAGACTACTACCTGATGAAGCACGACTATGAGAATGTGACTTATTCCCAGGCTGCCATCAAAGCCATCTATGCCCAGCTCTTCAACACCATCGTACAGGCAAACGTCATCATCAAGCATGTGGACGAGCAGGGTGACGTCATTTCGGACCCTGCTGTCCGTGCCACGATTCAGGGCGAGGCGTACGGCATACGCGCTTACTGCCATCTGGATGTGCTGCGCCTCTTCGGTCAGGTGCCGGGAGGAACGGAGCAGGTGTCGCTCCCTTATTCAGAGACAACCAACATCGACGAGATGCCGGCATACTACACCTTCGATGAGTTTGTCGGCAAGTTGAAACAGGACATTGAGAAGGCAGAATCCCTGCTGAAGGACAATGACCCCGTGTTCCAATACTCCTTTACGGCGTTGAACAGTGGCTCTACCAGTTCGGTGGACGACTTCATGCTTTACCGCCAGTCGCGCATGAACTATTGGGCAGTGAAAGCGTTGGAGGCACGCATGTACCGCTACCTCGGTGATGATGCCAATGCTTACCGTGCAGCCCGGGAAGTTATCGATGCCACGCTGGACGGCAATCCCGTGATGACCATGAGCGGTACGCAGGACTTTGCATCCGGTTACAAGCTGTGTCCCAATGAATGCCTGTTCTATCTGAGCAAATATGACGTGATGGACTATTCGCAGGACTTCCTGGTGGGTGGCAGCAGTACTAGTTTCGATGAACGCGTCAACCTGGGTCTTACTTCGGCCATGCATACCGAGCTTTTCAGTACGGTCAATCCCAACTCCAACAACCGTGCCGGCAACTGTTGGCGCAACAATGTGCCGAACAGTGGCGGACAGATGATGTCCGTCTGCATGAAGTATTATTGGAATACGGATGTGTCCAACGCCATGCTTTACTACCAGATTGTCCCGATGCTTCGCATGTCGGAGGTCTACCTCATTGCGATGGAGAGCACCACAGACCTGAATGAGGCGAACAGTCTGTACAACACGTACATGCTGGCACACAACGTGCCCAACATGCCGTCGTTTACTTCTGCCGATGACCTGAAGGACTTCATCGTCGACGAATACCGGCGCGAGTTCTATGCCGAAGGACAGATGTTCTACACCTACAAGCGTCTGAACAGCACCTCCATGCTGTGGCGCGACGAACCGGTGGGAGAGAGCGAATACATCCTTCCGTTGCCTACAACCGAATATAATCCCAACCGTTAAACCCTTGTTTTGAAGACTTATGAAAAGACTCATTCATACACTGTCCGCCCTTGCCTGTCTGCTGGCAACGGCTTCCTGTGAGAAGGACCTCACCCCGATTGTCCTGGAGGAGCCACGGCTCAACTTCATCTACTACAACTACAACGGAGAGGTGACCCTTGCCGAAGACATTGAAGAGAATATGCTGGAGACTGCCTACTCATTTGCCTTACGCAGTGCCACCGTCGGTGAAGAGCTGACCATCGACACGGTATGGTTTGAAGTGGGGACCATGGGACGTCTGTTTGACTACGACCGTCCGGTAGAGCTGGAGCAGATATCCACCGGTGAGGCCGATGCCGTGCCGGGCGTACATTTTGTTCCCTTCGACGACCCGCAATTGCTGTCGAAATCCTTTATCCCCGCCAATCAGAACAAGGCGCTCATCCCCATCGTGGTGCTGCGTGATGCTTCGCTGGATGACGGCAATGTCAACTTGCAGTTCACCTTCAAGGACAACGGCTACTTCAAGCCGGGTTACGAAGCCTTCTCCACCCACACGCTGGTCATCAGCAGCCACATGGCCAAACCGGCTAACTGGGATACTTATTATGGCGACAACAACTTTGGTACTTATACTGAGCTGAAACACCAGTTGATGATCGAATGGACCGGAAACAGCTGGGATGAGGATTATCTGGACGAACTGTTTGCCGGCGATTCGAACTACGTCACCTACCTCAGCCAGTGGTTCATCGAGAAGTTGGAGGAAGAAAATCAAAAACGTCAGGAAGCCGGACTCGACATCTACAGAGAGCCCAACGGCGAACCGGTATCTTTCGACCCTGCACCCTGGTACTAATCATCACTAAAAAGCATTGAATCATGAAAAAGATATTCTACCCCTTACTGTTCATGCTCCTCTCGTTTTCCGCCTGTACGGAAGATGACTCCACTCTGGCTACGCTCGACGTCAGCGACATTGTGATTGAAAACCTGGAAGAGGAGTACAGCGTCCGTTCATACGTCGGTGTCAACCTGAAGGATGTCATCAAACCGACGGTCCAGACAGCTTATGCAGCAGACGACCTGACGTATACCTGGTATCTGTTTGATGCTACTGCTGTTAATATCGATTACCGGGATTATCTGATATCGACGGACAAGGAGCCTGATTATGTCGTGGAACTTCCTTCGGGAGACTACCGGGTCGTGCTCGAAGTACGTGCGCAGAGTAATGATTTTGCGCAGTACGCTTCCGTCCTGTTGCACACCTCCACCAGCTATTCGCAAGGTTTTTACATTCTGAAGGAGACGCCGGACGGCAATACGGACCTTGACTGCTACAACGAAGAACTGCTGACGGATGTCATAGCAGTCGGCACGGGTGCTCCCATGAAAGGCAAGCCCTGTAACCTGTCCATCCTCTATAATGGAGAGTATGTCGATCCGGGAAGCAACGAACTGGCTATGGACAACTTCATCCATGTCACGACGGAGAGCCGGGATTACAAGGGATTCCGTTCGGAGGACCTGACCGAGGTGTTCAACAGGGACAACCTGTTCTTCAGCGGTCCGATGGATGACAATGAGATTCCCTATGGCTATTTCATGGCTTACTTCTACCAGTGCTACATCTCCAACACCGGCATACGTTCCTATGGGGCAACCTTCTCCGGTGAGGCTGAGAGTACCGGTAAACTGGGATATCCCTCTTGTGCTGGTGGCAGCAAGTTCGTCCAGATTATCGGATGGACCAATGGAATCATGTATTGGAGCAACACTGAACATCGGTTGATGATTGCCGACTTCAATGTGTCCTCTTCTACCGTTGCGACCGATACATCCGGAAAGGATATCCAGAGCGATTATCCGACGGAACTGGAATGCCTGGCTTCCGGGGTGAATTCCACCGGAGGTACCAACATCGGATGGTTCCTGTGCGAGTCGCCGTCCAAGGGTGAACGCTATCTGATACAGAGCAATTCGTTGGGAAATGCCATCGAACGGATTGTCACCCTTGACCCCTCTCTCCATCTGGCAAAGAGCGACATCGTGGCGGCTAACGGACGTACGGCTTCCTACATCTACTGTGTGGACGGGAACAAGTTGTATGCCTACAGTCTGACGCAGGGTACGGAACTGGAAATTCCGTTGACCGGCATTCCGGCGTCGGAAACCGTGACCTTCGTGACCAACCAGTATCTCGGCTTCCTGGGGATGATAAGCGCGACGTACAATTTCGACGCATTCATTGTCGGCACGCAGGAAGGATACAATTACAAGCTGTATTTCTATGAAGAAGAGCAGATGAACGGCGGACAGCCCATTGCTGCCCCGGGACTGACCTTGGAAGGTACGGGCAAGGTGAAGTCGGTGCGCTATCTCTCTCCGCAAAAGGATATCACCGGAAGTAACCTGGGATTTGAGGAGATGATGGGCAATACGAACACATTCCCCTTCTCGGACTAATCTGACAAACCAGCTGTCAGTTGGCAAGGAGTGGACCTGGCCGTTCGTCTCCTTGCCAACTGTAGCCTGCAAAAGTTGAAAACCTAAAATAACCTGTATGAAAAAACAAATTCTCACAGCCCTGGCAGCCCTCCTGGCACTGCCGGGTCTGGCTCAGACCAATTTCCGCTCCATCACGTTTGATGAAGCACTGGCAGCCGCCAAGGCTGAAAACAAGATGGTATTCATTGATTTCTACACCGACTGGTGCGGCCCCTGCAAGGCAATGGCACGCGACGTGTTCCCGCAGAAGGCGGTGGGCGACTACATGAACGAAAAGTTCGTCTGCATCAAGCTTAATGCCGAAAAGGAAGGAAAGGAGTTTGCCGACCTGTACAAGGTGGAATACTTTCCGACGTTCATAGTGCTTGATACGGACAAAAAGGTGATTGTCACTAAGATTGGTTTTGAAGAGGGACAGTCGTTTATTGATGACCTGAACCGTAAGCTTGACCCGGAAATGAGTCCTGAGAAGCTGAAGGCACGCTACGACAGTGGAGAACGTACACCGGATCTGATATCGGCGTATGCCTCACTCAAGATGGCGGAATTGCGTGAAAAGGTAGGCAAGACCATCAAAAGCAAGGAAGTCTTCAAGATTGTCTATGACTATTACAAAGACTTGAGCGATGCTGACCGCCTGTCCCCGAAAAATCTGTTCGTTTACCAGCAGTATGTGGAATCGCCCACCGATGAACCTGCCCGCTTCATGGTGGCTCACCGGGACGAGTTTGATGCCAACACGCGTGTAGAGATAGACAAGGTGCTCTCCAAACTCTATCAGGCACAGGTCTATGGATACTTCTCAGGGACGAAACCCTATGACGCAGCGACCTATGAGCTTATCAAGAATGAAATCAACACCCTCGGTTTCAATGCTGATAAAAAATATGACAACTGTTTCCGCTTCATCGAATGCCATGCCAAGGGAGACCTGAATGCCTACCTTGATTTGTGCGAAAAGGAATATCCGTCGTTGGATGAGCGTCAGCAAAGTTCGCTTGTCGTACATTTTGCCGGACTGATTAAGACCGATGATGCGGCTATCCGTCAGCGTGCTGCAAAGTTCCTTCGCAGTCACGTAGCCGAGATGAGTGCCGGCAACATGTTTTTTGTGGCTGACCAGCTGATGGATCTGGAAGGTCAAAAGCATTAAACCCAAATCGCCTGACTTCGTCACTCAAAAAACCTCGATATTATAATTGATTGATAAACAATATTTTGTAATTTCGTATCACCCATTTTAGGGTGACACGGCACAAAAAATGTTTATACGTAAAAAGAAATACCCATCAGGCAATGTAGGTGTCATAGTCGTTGAAAAGGTCAACGGCAAGATGAAGGAACTTACCACTATAGGTTTAGCGCGTCATCAAGAAGAAATAGATTCTCTGATAACGAAAGGTCGTAAATGGATAGAGGCGGAACAGGAACGCCGCCATCCACGGCTGGATCTCTTCGGTGAGGAACGTAAGAAGTGTGATGCAGAACTTCTGAATGCCGAACAGATGCTTTCGTGCATAACCAACATCTCCATCAATGGAGCGGACCTAATACTTGACCGTGTCTTTGACAACGTGGGCTTCAACAGGATAGATGATGAGGTGTTCCGCCAACTTGTAAAAGCCCGCTTGTCTTATCCTGCAAGCAAATCTGCCACAGTGGAGTATCTGAAGAATCATTTTGATGAAGATGTCAGCCTGTCGAAGATCTATCGTTATTTGGACAAACTGAGCGATAACCAGCATAAGATAGTTCAGGACATAAGCGTCCTTCACACAAAGAAGATTTTAGGCGGCCATATCGGTGTGCTGTTTTATGATGTCACCACACTCTATTTTGAAGCGGACTATGAGGACGAGCTTCGCAAAACGGGTTTCTCCAAGGAAGGGCGTCACCAGAACCCTCAGATTATATTGGGACTGTTGGTCAGCATTGGCGGCTATCCGCTTGCGTATTGCATCCATGAGGGCAACAAGTACGAGGGACACACGATGCTTCCGGTAGTGACGGAATTTGTCCGGAAATATGAGCTGGAAGATTTTATCGTGGTGGCTGACTCAGGGTTGATGAACAACGATAATATAGCCGACCTTGAAGCAAACGGTTACAAGTATATCATCGGTACGAAAATCAGGAACGAGAGCAGGAAGATACAGGAATGGATACTGGAGCAGCCTAAGACAGACTGCCGGATGGTTGAATACGATAAAGGCAACGGGCAGAGGTTATTGGTCGGATATACGGAAGACCGTGCCCGAAGGGATGCTTATAACCGGGAGAAAGGGATACGCCGTCTGGAGAAGGCATACCGCAGAGGTACTCTTACCAAAGACAATATCAACAAGCGCGGATACAACAAGTTCCTGAAAATGGAAGGAGATGTGAAAGTGACCATCAATTACGAGAAACTGGAGAAAGATGCGAAATGGGATGGTCTCAAAGGATACCTTACCAATACGAATATACCTGTCAATGACGTATATGCCGCCTACCATAACCTATGGCATGTTGAAAGGGCCTTCCGCATATCAAAATCAAAGATTGAGATAAGACCAATGTTTCACTTCACACGGCGCAGGATAGAAGCCCATGTCTGTATCTGCTTCGTGGCCTTGAAAGTTTACAAGGAATTGGAACGTCTGCTGAAACTATCCGGCATAAATATGAGTGTGGACAAGGTGCTCGAACTTGCTAAAACTATAGTGACTATACAGATTACATTGCCTCAGAACAAGCAGACAATCAACAGAACTATGCTGATGAAACGCCATCAACGCATTGCGCCATTGTTCACAGATGAATTTTGGGTGACACGTTGACGAAGTCAGGGCGGAATAAAGGGATGTCCTCCGGACGATTTTTCATCCCCGCAAACAAATAAGACCCATGCCGCGCACGGCACAGCATGGGTAGTCAGACGCACAAAAAAAAGCGGTCTGTCCACCAACAACAGCAGACAGACCGCAGACAAAAGATTGCCATCTCAGGCGCTATTCATAAATCTCCTCCAACTTCTTTTGCAACTGGGCACCCCGCAAACCGGAAGCCACAATCTTTCCATCCGGCCCTATCAAGAGTGTCGCCGGTATGGCACGTATGTCATAGAGCTGGGCAGCTTCACTCTTCCAAGCCTTCAAGTCTGAAAGCTGGGGCCAAGTCATGCCCATCTGCTCCACAGCCTTTGTCCAATCCTCTTTATTGGTATCGAAGGAGACACCTACAATCTCGAATCCTTTCGGATGATATTTCTCATAGAGCGACTTCACCAAGGGCATTTCCTGCCGGCACGGCCCGCACCAGCTGGCCCAGAAATCGACCAGCACGTAATGCCCCTTGCCTGCATAGTCAGACAACTTCCGCGACACCCCCTGCATGTCAGCCAATGCAAAGTCCGTGAAAGCCGCTCCAGCAGCTTTCCGCTTCGCACCCTCAAGCTTGTGGAAGGTCGACTTCAACAATGCATTTTGCTTGTAGGGATAGTCACGCAGATACGTATCCAGAAAATCCATGCCCAAGACATCGTCATAGTTGAAGATGAAATAAGCCGGGATAAGATTGTCCTTGTTGTCCAGGATACCCTGCCGCAGGGCATGCATCTGACGCGCCGAGACATCCTCCCATTCCTTGTCCAAACGTTTCCCGATGGAGTCAGGCAACTGTCCACCATACTTTTCGGCCAGCGTCGTAGCCTCCTGCTGGATGCGGCGTTGGTCCACCCCGCCCTGATTGATGGCGTCCGTGATGGCCGCCATGCAGGCATTGACATCCGAACCTTCGACCTTCACGCCGCGGTCGAGCACCACCTGAAGAGGAGTCTCGTCGAGGACAAATGCTGCCACGACATTATAACCGGTCGCCGTCCCGCAGATGGAGGCCAATTTCGGCAACGTAGCCGTGCCCTTGAGGACATACGTCCCGTTCTCACAAGCGGCGCTGTCCAACACCGCGCGGTCTTCAATCGAAAACAGATAGACCTTCTCCGGCTTAAAGCCGTTAGCCTCCTGCTTGTTGACGAAAGTCACTTGGTAGCCGGTCTGGGCTTTCAGCAAGCAGCCGGCCGCCAAGACCATTGATGTCAATATGCTTCTTTTGATATTCATAGCTTTGAAATGGTATGGTCCTTAATTATTGAAACTGTCACAACCTGGAGAACGGAGTCCTAACTGACGAACATTGAGCACCTTTCCTCCTACATTGCCTTTATACAGCAACCGCGGGAAATCATACGAGGTAATGTCATAGACGAGCACATCGCCATTTTCACAACCAACGAACAGCTGATCGCAGTTATAGACTGCAAGACTAATCGAAGTAATCGGTGAGGTCACTTCCGTCAAAGGCATCGTACGATACTTGACGCCAATCGACAAGCCAGAACCGTCATACAAGAAATAACGGACTTCATTGCCTTTAGTGAAAAATATGGTACGTGCAACCACCTTGCAAGTTGCCGGCGTACGATTACTTCCGCTGGAAAGAATGCACGACGAGGAATCCAGCAACTCGGGAATCGGCATATCAGCATATCCAAAATGAAAAGCACCAGTATTTAATCCAAGCCCTTTCATAAAGACTGCAAAGTGTTTAAGCTGAGTAGTCGCTACGCCCGGTTCATTATAGAGGCAAACGAAAACCATATTTCCACCCAGCAAACTGGGGTAATACCTGTGAGGACCGATGTAAAGGATTTCAGTTCCCTCCGGGAAACAGTTCACTGGAGCACCATAAGCCGGCGTACCTGATAATGGTACAATTATAGGACGGAACACACTCGTATAGTCCTCGCCGACCTGCGTCATCTCCACACTGGCAATCATGACACGACGGTTTTTCTCGTCGTAACAAGGAATCATTTCATTGTAGTTGGTGTTCCAAAATTTCGTAACTTTATAGCCTTTCTCATCCACAAAATACGGTTCAGTCAGGTATTTGCCTCCCAAGTAATTCCCGGACATAAGACGGCAGTAAAGTTGTCCGTCGGCCGTGGCCAGGAACGTTGCAGGCTGGCGATTTTCTGTCGCGTCGTAATCGGCCCGGGCCACGAGCTGGAAGTTGGCAGGCGTGCCATCCAAGAACTCGTCCCCTTCAATCTTGCCATATAAAGACATGTCCTCGGCGTCCAGTTGAAACCCGCCCTCATTGGTAATCACGGTAATGGAACCGTTCTGACCGACATGTCTGTCATACGCCCAATTCATAGTCAGCGGTTTGCCGGGAATGGAACTTCCGTCATTGCTTTCTGCATAAGCATCCTGAACAAGGTCGTACTCAGAGACGAGTTGGCCATTTTCCGACTTCGAGTATTCACGAACGACAGACACACGAGCCTTGCCGTTGTCATCCACCAGCAGAACCCAGTTGCCTTCTGAATATTTCGGATTAAACCACACCAAGATGTTAGCCATGTACTTCACACCGGTGTTCTTTTCCACGATATTGAACGTTCCGAAAGTACCCATAGCACCCGAACACTCCGTAACACCGGCTTTTTCCATCAATTCATACGTGCTCATGGTCACCTGGAGTCCCTCGGCCACAGGTTTTCCATTGAGAATCCACTCGTAGGTCACATTCTCGGCCCGTGTCAATGAATCGGTGTCCCATGTAAAAAGCCCCTTTCCATCCAATGTTACATCATATCCCTGATAGGCATAGTATCGGGATGGTTGTGTATTGTCGACCAGCCAGCGAGGAGGATTCATTTCGCGGTAGTCATAATTGCCTTCATCTTCAAAACAAGCTGTCAAGACCAGCAAGCTTGCCAGCAAACTATATACAAGTTTATTCATAATCTTCATTATCTTTAGTTTGTAACTTATCTTATAGCGGCACATCTATCAAAATGCCATCTTCGTAAGTCGGATTCATAATCAGCCATTCCTTGAATTTCATAACCAACTTGCGCGCCAAGTCGGGCTGCTCTTTGATTACATTTTCATTCAAGTCTTCAGCACCCTCAACATTCTCCAGGAAGAGTTTATACTTCAACGGAGAGTATTTGCCGAGCAGGTAAGTTTCCACCTCCTCATTCCACCACAACGGACGAACCGGCTCTTTGGAAACCCAGATGATGGCCCGTGAGCGTTCATATTGTCCGACTTTCATCTCTTCAGTCGGCACGATTTCCAGCACCAGACGGTAGCCACCGTCCACCTCATCCAAGTGTGGCGTGCGGTTAAACTGAATATGAATGGTGTCCTGCATACTGGTGGCATTGTCCGGCACAGGCATTGCACGGAATATGTACTCATCTTCCAAGGTGTAGTCTTCAGGAAGAGCAGTCGTCAGTTCGTCCACGACGCGCAAACGGAAAGGCGTGTCTTTCTCCACCTTACGCCCGGCCAACACGACAATCAAATCAGCTTGCTGGTGCATGTCGGTCGGATGGTTGAAGTAGAAGGTGATTAATGTGGAGTCGGCTGTTTCCGTTCCCGCGATGGCGTCGCGCCAGAACTTCTCAAAATAGACCATGCGTTCCTCGCCAAACACCATGATATCTTGTTCCTCACAAGCCGTCATCAGGAATCCTCCGATGACAGCTATCAAAAGCGTTAGTTTTCTTATCATGACTTTACAGTTTGTTTATATTACATATTTTGATTATCAGGAATAGGCAACATGTATTCCGATTTGTTCAACTTGCGGCTTGTGTTGCCAATCTTCACTTTTGCTCCCAAACGCTTGTATAGGTAGAACAGCTGTCCCTCCGAAATCCATTCGCGCTGGGCGTCGCGAATCATGTCTTGCAAGAATTGGTCCAAGTCGTTCCTCTCCTGCAATGACGTGTCAAGCCCTCTGGCACTACGGATGGTGTTCAATATGTTGTAGGCTTCGGTAAAATTACCCTGACGCGCATAATGCTCGGCCATGATGTAGCGGATTTCCGTAGCACGAATAATCGGCAATGTCTGTACGTTTTTCGTGCGGATGCTTTCATCTTCGCTGCAATACCACTTGGTGGAAACCCGATAATCACTGTTCCAAGCAAATACATTATAGTCTGGAGCAAACAGCAAGAATCTGGCACGAAAATCTTTATCCCTTTCATCGGTGCCGTCCGTTGATTTGAATATATCTTGCCCTCCCAGGTCAACAACGAACCAGCTGGGATTTCCTCCTTGTTCGTCCGAACGCTTTTGGAAAAACGTTCCCAAGCCGTAATCGATGTAAGCGTCCTCGTTGTACAACGCAAATATCAAGTTGGAGACAATCTTCAAGTCGGTCCTTGATTCATTGTTCTCAGCAGAATTCATTATTGTCCAATCATCAGGAGTAAACATCATATAAAGCATATTGTTGGCTCCAGCAGCCTTGAAGTTCATCACCTGCTCTGCACATTCAAAAGCCAAATCGTCTTCACCCATATATTGATAAACACGAGCCAGCAAGGCAGTTATGGCATAGTAATTCAAACGATAACCCCGCTCCAAGAAGAAGTCGTCCACGCTCGCACCCTCATCTGCAGCGCCTTCCATACCATACTCCAATTGATTATAGAAACGAGCGTTAGCCGTAGCATTGGCACTCAATCCAAGAGCTGTCGTATCGATACGCGCCGTCAAACGTTGTGCTTCCTTGAAGTCAGCCACGACCTTTTCCAAGAATGGTTTTACTTCGATGGCTTCCGGCTGGATGTTGGGATATACATCCACGTAGGGTAAATATTTACCTGTTTCATTTTCGATGGGAGCAGGAGCAAACAGTCTGCACAAGTCAAAGTGCATCAAGGCACGGCAGGCATAAGCCTCTCCCAAAATCATGTCGCGCTCCAGCTCGCCTTCGGCAAACTTGTTCGGGTCCTCATCCTTGATGTTTTGAATCAGATTGTTGGCATTGGCGATGGCATTATAACCGTCCTTCCAGATGGCATCAATCGTCTCACGCAGGTCCACATTATAATAATTAAAATCACGTGCTTCCCGATAAATGGTATTGACACTCGTCCCACTGGAAGACATCCAGTCCCAAGTATATTGCTGAGAGATACAGTCAACAATGCCAAACTGCAATTCTACCCCATAAAGGTTCTTGGAAGTCATTGCCTTGTACACACCGCTCAACATCGTGCGATAGCCGTCGCCTGTTTCAGTCAGCTTGTCATTCGTGGCTTGTCCTTCAGGTTCAATATCCAGCCAGTCGGAACAAGCCGTCATGGCAAACAAGGACAGCAGTAAGTATATGCTTGTATATATTTTCTTCATAAGATGTTATTTTTAAAAGCCGAGGCTCAGAGTAAAACTATAGTTCTTTGCATACGGATAACTTGTACCACGTTCTTCACGGATAGTCGACCAGCGCGCCAAGTCATTGGCGTTAATACGCAAGCCTAAAGACGAAAGATGTAACCGCGACACAAGCTTCTGATCGAAATCGTAACCAATCGAAAGGCTGCTGAACGACAAATAGTCATTGTCCTGCACGAAACGCGATGTGGGCTGCGTCTCTACATCAGACTTCATATCATAATACGGAGCTAAATCACCAGGACGTTGCCAGCGCTGGGTCAGCACACGGCGGTCAACGTTGCTATTCTCGATGTCAGCTTCTTCCACCTTGGAAAGCAGCGTCTCATTGTAGTCCTGTCCGCCCCACTGGTAAAGGAACGTCGTATTCAGATAGAATCCTTTCCAACCGATATTGATACCAAACGAACCCTGTGCTTTCGGGCTTTTATCACCACACACTACAATGTCGGCCGAGTTCCATGTATGCGTGACAGAGCCATCGCGCTTGCGGAACATTTCCTTACCGGTCGAAGGGTCAATACCCAAAGAAGGAACGGCATAGATGGCAGTCGTCGACGCTCCTACATAATATTGTGTCAGCGGCACAAACTTCAAATCTGCATATTCTTCGTTGTCAGCATTCTCTCCACGGCCGGCATAGAAATCTTGCACTCTTTGATTGTAGGCTGCAGCATCTTGCCCCAATTCTGTGATACGGTTTTTATTTGCAGCCATCATGAAGTTCAAGGCTACTGTCCAATCTTTATCTTGATAAGGCACCACATTCACTTTCACTTCATAGCCCTTGTTGAGGATGGTTCCGGCATTGGTGTAGAACGTTTCAAAACCGGACGAAGTACGGATATTCAACTGAGAAAGCTGGTCGGTAGTCTCCTTGCGGTAGTAGTTTGCCTCAATAGACAAACGACGCTTGAACATCTCCAACGTAATACCAAAATCCCACGTACCAGTCTTCTCCCAAGTCAATGCCGGGTTTCCAAGAGCTATCAACGTATTGGCCGGAGTGGACGTATACCAGTCATCGGATGTCTGGTAAGTGGAAACAGCGGCATAGGAAGGGAAGCTCACATTTCCTGTCACACCGTATGTCCCACGCAAACGCAGCGTGTTGATAATCGGGTTGTTTCTCAGGAACTCATAATTATGGATGTTGATACCAAGTCCGACCGACCAGAACGGAGCAAAACGATCGTCGCGTCCAAACTTGGACGAACCATCCATACGAAACGAGAAGTCGGCCAAATAGATGTCGTCATACGAATAGTTCACCGCACCTAAAAGACCCACCAGACGGTCTTCGCTTTCTGACACTGAAGCCTTGTCCGGCTGGTCAGCGGCATAAGCCGGCGAATGCAAATTGCTCAACTGAAATCCTTTATAAAGGATATTCGTATTGGTACCTTTACTTGCCTGCGCATTCAAACCTGCCGTCGCATTGATGAAGTGCTTTTTGATGGCTTTGTTGTAATAAAACAACGCATTCACGTTCCACGTATAAGAAGTGCTACCCGTTGTCTGGAGCGTTCCTTTCTCCTTACTCGAAACGCTCGCAAAGCTTGGATCTTTAGGGTCTACGTAAGTCTCTGCGTTTGAATCCGTGCGCGTGACGGAAAACGAGCCTTTGAAAAAGAATTCTTTCGTGAAATAAAGATTAATCATCAAATTATCTGTCAAGTCGCTCAGCGTGGTACGTCCCGAATAACTGCCCAAACTACGAACTTGATAGAGCGGATTGGCTATATTGTTTGAAGATTTCAGTGTCTCCAGCAAATTACCATCGTTGTCATATGGAGCGTAATAAGGCTTCAGGAGAGTATACCTGGAAAATTCACCCCAAGGCGAGTTTTCCGACCGTGTTACCGTATAGCTCACAGAGTTCATCACCTGCAACCATTCGTTGTAACGATAGTCCAACGTCAAGCCCACGCCATACACATCACGATAAGAATCCTTCATCGCACCATTGTGCGTATTATAGTTCAAATCAACACTGTAACGGATGGACTCCACACCACCTGACAGGTTCATGCTATGCGTCTGGTTGAACACATTGCGCACGGGCTGGGCCAGCCAGTCCGTCTCCACGCCGCGGCGCACTTCGTTCATCAATTCGTTGTAGCGGATGTCATGCAAAATTTGCTCTCCCGGGTCATCTCCCGTAAAAAGACCCGCAGCCCGTTCCACCTGCAACATCTCCTCGGCATTACAAAGGTTATAGTCCGAAAGGTCAGGAAACTCCATTCCGCCTGTGAAGTTGTATGTCACGCGCAGTTCGCCCGGCTTCGGAGCGACGGTCGTCACCACGATGACGCCATTGGCAGCACGCGAACCGTAAAGGGCCGTAGCGGCAGCATCCTTCAGGATGGTCATGCTCTCGATGCGGTTGATGTCCATATCGTAGATTTTCTGCACGCTCACCTCAAAGCCGTCGAGGATGAAGATGGGAAGGTTCGGGTTGTCCGCCAGATTCGTACGTTGCGAGCGGCGTGCCGACTCCACGTCAAGGCCGCGGTTCATACCGATACTGCTCTCGCCGCGGATGGTAAACTCCGGCAAGTTGTTCGGGTCAGAACCCCAGAGATTGGCTTCCTTCAGACGGAAGGATGGTTCGAAAGCTTGCAGAGCGGCGATGGCATTCTTATTGTTCGTCTTCAGGAGCTGGTCTTTCGTCACCACGGTGGCATTTCCCGTGAAGGCATTCTTCTTCAACTGCTGGTAACCGGTCACGACCACCTCGTCCATCATCTTCGCATTTTCCTCCATCGTCACATTGACGTTGGTGCGTTTGCCCACACGTTCTTCCACGTTTTTCATGCCTATCATGGAAAACAACAAGGTGTGGCCCTCTGCCGGCATATCCAGCGAATAGTTTCCGTCAAGGTCAGTAGCCGTGCCTATCTTTGTGCCTTTCACCAAGATTGACACGCCGGGAAGCGGATTGCCCGCTGCGTCGACCACCTGGCCGCGGACCGTTTTCTTGCTTTGTTCGGCTGCTGCCGGCACACCTTTCTTGGGCACGATGTAGACGAACTTGCCCTTGATGGAGTACGTCAAGGGCAGTCCCTCCAAAAGTTGCTTCAGCACGGTCTCGATGTCGCCAGCCTGCACCTTGCGGGTCACCTGCAATCCTTTCACGTCGTCATGACTGAACATGAATTTGTAGTCGGTGCTCTTTTCCAACTGGCGGAACACTTGAGACAACGGTTTTTGAGTCACCTCCAGCCGAATCTCTTCTTTTCTCTCTTGCGCCTGCGACTCCGTCGTCGGCAACAGCGTGAGACTGGCCAGCAACAGGAAACTATAACGCAGATGATGTTTCAATGAAATAGGTTTCATGCCTTTTACTTTAATTAAACAAGTTTTTCCAATTAAAAACAAATGTTGTTTTAATTAATAGACGAACAAGCGTTTCAATCGGGCACGGTTGTTTGGAAGAAATTTCAGCAAGAGAGTGAAAAAAGAGCGTATTCGGACAACAAAAGTCGTCCATTGAAGTACAAACCCGGCTATAAAGTGTTAAAAAGAATCTTTTTCACGTCGCCGAAAGGCGAATGAGGATGTACGAGAGGAGATTTTAAACAAAAAGACACGGAGGCACAGAGATTTTATGCTATGAGTTCACGACATATTCTCTCTGTGCCTCCGTGTTTCTGTGTTTTGAAAGACTGCGCTTTGACACAGCGGCACTCAGTCGATATGGACAACACCGTTTTCAAACCGGGCGCGGACTTTCTGCATGAGGTTCAGTTGGTTCAAGGCCGATTCGATGCCGTCGCTGCGCTTGCAGAAATAATGCAGGCGGAGCAACATGGCCTGGGGATTGTCGAACACGACATCGACATTGTACCAACGCCCTATCTGCTGCATGATTTCGGACAAGGGCGTGTCGTCGAAGAAGAAATAACCCTCTTTCCAATAGACATAAATGTCCGTGTCCACCCTGTGGATGTCAAACGAACCGTCGTCATTCAGGCTCACATCTTCACCCGGCTTCACACGCACATAGTCGCCGCCGCCCGTGCCGCACACCTCCACGCTGCCCTTGACGAGCGTCAGGTGGGAGCGTGTGCCGGAATGGTCGCTCAGATTGAATTCCGTCCCCAGCACGCGCACCTGCATACGGTCGGTCTCCACGACGAAGGGGATGCCGCCGGCCTTTCGCGACACCTGGAAATAGGCCTCGCCTCGCAGGCTGACTTTGCGCTCGCCGTTACCGAACCGCGCGGGATATTGCAGGCGGCTGCGCTCGTTGAGCCAGACCACTGTCCCGTCAGCAAGAATCAGCTTGAAGTCCTTTCCCGAAGGCGTGGACAAGGTGTGAAGTTCATCAGGGACGGTCTTGTTGTCAGCAGCATAAGCCAGCGTCATCGTGTCCCGGCGGGATGCCACGCCCTGAAGCGCGGACAGCTGCTTGTCGTCTGTCACGTCAAGAGCCAACGCTCCGTCGCCCGTCTCCAGGATGACATCGCGGGGCGCATCCGTAGACTGGTAGACCATCACGGCTTCCGGCTTGTCCAGATAGCCGCCCCACCACAGTCCGGCC